>Ga0302215_10002129_pt1 | contig 13802 bp, 10 predicted proteins | sample II_Fen_N3_1_FD_194580 | JGI IMG/M metagenome (GOLD analysis project Ga0302215, IMG submission 194580) | Peat permafrost microbial communities from Stordalen Mire near Abisko, Sweden - II_Fen_N3_1 | ecosystem: Environmental > Terrestrial > Soil > Wetlands > Permafrost | place: Sweden: Abisko...
GACCTGTCGTAATATGGAAATTTCTCATTTTTCTTTTCTATTAATTCTAAAATTTTCTCAGAACAAAGCTCATCAAAGAGATTCATATTGTATTCGTAAGTGATAAAAACATTTCTGCGGTGAGAAGATTTTCTGACGCTTTTCACGCAACCAAACGCTTTATTTTTTTTGATGCTTTTATAAATATTAAGAATAATTTCCTGTTGTTGCTCGGGAGTTTCAAATTTCAAATGCGCGTGAAACGACAAAAAATAAACACCACGATATTTCGTGGTGTCTTCATGTTCTAACAATATTTCTGCCTGACGGAAAATTTTGTTCAGATTGCTCTCAACTTTCTTCATTTCAAGATGATTGATCACCTCAGTCAATTCTATCCCGATTTTTTTATCATTGAATTTTGCGATAAAGTCCGGGCTTTCGCAGGTAAGATTCTCAAAGGTAACTTCGGGAAAATGATGCATAAAAGAATTCAGCAATAAAATTTCGTTTTTCTTTTTATATTTTTCCCTGTCGTGAAGAGGAGACGCATCAATGGTGCGATGGTATTTCTCCATCGGTTTCTTCTTCAAATGTTGGTTGAGGTAGTACAAACTTAGATTTTTGATCAAATCTTCCTCTGAGAATAATTTTTTCATATACTGACTTTTAATTACTAAAGGACAATCTGAAACCCCCGTTTCAGTCTTGAAGTTTTTGATTATCAAAAATTTACATTTAAAGGTACTTAAAAAAACTATTCGATAGATTGTTTTAAAAATAATTTATCATATAATTAATGTAAAGTTTATTTTCTTAATTAATACCTTTACCGTTTTAAACACAAAACTGATCTTTTATGGATTTTAAAAATTTTAAAATACCTTTTAACGTTAACGAAAAGTACACTAAAAAAGTAGCCTATTTTTCTATGGAATTTGCCATAGAACAGGTTCTCAAAATATATTCCGGTGGTTTGGGTTTTTTGGCAGGTTCACACATGAGAAGCGCTTACAATCTGAAGCAGGATTTGGTAGGAATCGGAATTCTCTGGAAGTTTGGCTACTACGATCAGGCGAGAAATCATGATCAAACGTTACAACCAACATGGACGAGAAAAATGTATAGTTTTCTTGAAGATACGGGAATAAAATTCCAGATCGAGATCCACAGTGCTCCGGTTTGGGTAAAAGTATGGTATCTTGATCCTGAAATTTTCCATACAGCACCGATGTTTTTCCTTTCAACGGATGTTCCGGAAAATGATCATATTTCGAAAACAATTTGTCATAAATTGTATGATTCCAACGAATCTACGAAACTTGCCCAATACATTCTATTAGGAAAAGGTGGTGCAAAACTTCTTGATGAGATGAATATCGAAAGAGATGTTTATCACCTTAATGAAGCACACGGACTTCCGGCAGCATTTCATTTACTGAAAAAATACAACGGAAATCTTCATAAAGTAAAAGAAAAATTAGTTTTCACGACGCATACTCCAGAAGAAGCCGGAAATGAAAAGCACAACCTGAGATTATGTTACGACATGTCTTATTTTTCAGGTTTGAGCATGCAAGAAGCTAAAAAATTGGAAGGTTCTGACGGTGAACTGTTCAATCATTCGCTTTGTGCTTTGAAAATGGCAAGAGTAGCAAATGGTGTTTCGCAGCTTCACGGCGTTGTTTCCAGAGAAATGTGGAGCAAATATCCGGGAATTTGTGAAATAAAATCGATCACCAATGCGCAGGAATTCAAATATTGGGGAGACAAAGAACTTTATATTGCTAAAGACGAAAATAACGATACGATTTTTGATTACCGTAAAAAACTTTTAAAGAAAAGATTATTTAAAATCGTTGCAGATCAAACCGGAAATTTATTTGATCCCAATATTTTTACAATTGTCTGGGCGAGAAGATTTGCGGGATATAAGCGTGCAGATTTACTTCTGCATGACAAAGACCGTTTTTATAAATTATTAAACAATCCTAAATATCCTGTACAGATTATTTGGGCAGGAAAGCCTTATCCGATGGATTATTCTTCGATTTCTACTTTCAATACTCTTGTGGAGGAAAGTAAAAATCACAAAAACATGGCGGTTCTTACTGGGTACGAATTATCTTTAAGCAAGTCTCTGAAGCAAGGTTCAGATCTTTGGCTGAATAATCCGAGAGTTCCAAGAGAAGCTTCAGGAACATCAGGAATGTCGGCTGCAATGAACGGATCTGTCAATCTTTCAACTGATGACGGTTGGATTCCTGAATTTGCGAAACATGGTGAAAACTCTTTTGTAGTTCCAAAATGCGATTACGAAAACATGAGCATTTACGAACAGGATAATTATGATCTGAATGCATTATATGAACTTTTGGAGAATGAAATTCTTCCTCTCTATTATGACCAACCAAAAAATTGGAGAAAAATACAGCAAAATGCAATGAATGACGTGAAAGACCAATTCAACAGCGACAGAATGGCTGAAGAATATTACGAAATCATGTACAATCAAAACAAATGAAATAAAAACCGTTCGTGAAAATTCACGAACGGTTTTTATTTTAAAGTAAATCTATAATATTTTTAAGATTCTGATTTCGCTGTAGAAACTCCTATCTCATAAACATGGGCATGTTTTAGATATTTTGAGCGTTCTCGTGATGTTACAGATTCAAATTCATCATTCTTAAGAACTACAATAGGATCTTCAGTATTTTCGATTTCGAAATTTGCTAAATATCTTTCATCTGGTGGCGATTGCTGTTGCTTGGCTTTCAATTTTTGCAATTCATCTGCGTATTGCTTGAAACCGGGATCTGAAGAGTGGATAAATTTATACTCGTTGCCCGCATCTACAAAATAGTGCAATTTTTTTTCAACTAAACCAGCTTCTGTTGTGATTTGTGGATTATCGTTTCCGTCTTTAAACCCAACTTCAACTACTTTTCCTCCTTCATTATTGGCGTACTCTTCTGCTTCCTCAAATGTTGAAAATCCTGTAAATATTGTTTGGCTTTCAAGCTCGTACTTATTCAGTTTCTTTTTACTTTCGTTTGCTTCCATAATTATTATGTTTAATGTAGATGAATACCTTCAATTTTTCTGCCAAACACAATGAATTCCTTTACAATATTTATTAAATAATATTTACTTGCGAGAGCAACGTTATTTTTATTTAAAATGCCTTATTTATACACATTTAGCAAAAAAAATAATTAAATCATTTAATAATGAAAAAAACAATTAAATTTACGCCACTAAATTTTATCTAATGAAACTAAATTTTATTCTTTCTATTTTCCTATCATTCACCGCTGTACTGAATCAGGCTCAGAGAATTGATGCAGAAAATATCTCGTTCCAAATACTGAAAGAGCCTGTAAATGCAGTAGATGCTCAAAACAGAAATTATTCGGTAACGGTAAATTCTCCTTATAATATCACTAAAGAAGATGCTGTAAAAGAAGCGAAAGCAAAACACCAGCAATTAGTTGATAACTACGACAAAAGCGTAGAAGATGCAAAATTGCAGCACGCAGAAAAGCTGAAAGACTATGATGCTGATGTAAAGAAACTCAATGAAAAATACAGAACAGAATCTGAGCAGTATAATAAATTGAAAACTGTTGAAAAAATTGCGATGAATGCAATGCCTCCGGTTTTGAGACTTCCTTCTCGTCCTCAATTGAATATTCCGCAAAGACCTGTTTATTCTGAACCGGATCTGAGAAATGCTTTAATTGTTGACAATAAAGTTCTCTCTTCTCAAATAATGATTGACGGATATTCCAGAGGTGGAAATTACATTGATATTTCTGTCAACATGGAAAGAACAAATTTCCAGGATAATGCAGGTAAATCTTTTGCAAACCAACCGACAAAATTGGTCGTAAAACAAGGCGGAACTGTAAAAATAGACAAAAATCTTTTCTCAGATTTTGAAGAAATTGCGTCTAGTCCTACCAACGAGATCAATCTAAGTGCACACGAGAAAAATTACCTACAAAAAGTGATTGCAAGAATCAATGATATTTTAGCTGAAAATTATGGTTTTTCAAAAATCATTTCTACAGTAAAATTAGAATCTTTGAAAAACAAAGGAGAATACGACGATTTGGAAAAAGCAAATATCTATGTGACCACCAATCTGAAAAAAATGCAGGCAAAACCAGATTATGCACTCAACAAAACAGCATTCGAAAATCTGAATAAAGGAATCGACATTTGGAAAGCAACGCTTAAAAAGATTGATTACAATGATAAAAAAGCAATCTTCAACGGGAAAATTGCAACGTATTTATATCTAAATCTAATCCGTCTGAATCTTGCATTAGGAAACAAAACTGAAGCAGAAAAATATCTTAATGAAATGCAGGAGCATCTTGTTGATCTAAAATTATCTTACGACCAGAACTATGAACTGAAAGCTCTAGAACAAAAACTTTATAACTAACATGAAAAAAACATTAATATTCTCTTTGTCAATTCTAAGTTCATTGGCATTCGGACAAAAGAAATTTGTTTACGGAGATTCTTTTGAGTATAATTCCAAATACGAAAAAGATATAAAGCTTGTTTTGGCAGACGATTACAATCAGTATGTATTCAGTGATATCAACGAAGACGGCTACAGCAGCTATCCTCACAAGAAAATTATTATCAGAAAACTTGATCAGAACGGAAGTATGATCGATACGTTCATTAAAGATTATGCCAACAAAACAAACGGCGTTCTACATAATTATTTGGGCTCTATTGAGATAAGCAAAGATCAGTTTGTGATTTTCACAGAAGAAATTGAAACTAAGATCAACAGAAAAGAAATTTTCCAGCACGTTTTCAACAAAAAAGACGGAAATTTCACCACAACAAGCGTTGCAAAACTTTTTACAGAAGGCGGAATGAAACAAGGAACAACCTACGTGAGATTCTCTGAAAACGGAAAATATGCAGCGATCATCAACGACAGATCTGTATCTAAAAAAACTGCAAATACCATTGACAACATCGTAATGGATCTTTCTACCATGACCAAAAAATGGGAGAAGGAAATCACTCTTGATACCGATTACATGGAAGCTGAAGTTGCGGTAACCAACTCCGGAAGAATTTTGATCCTCAGAAAATCTACAGGCTGGAAAGAATCTTCAAAACTGGTTTACGTTTCTGCTCAGGGTGAACAGGATATTCCTTTAAAAGATAAATTGATTCTTAAAACTCTGACTCCGGTTTCTATCAATGATCAGGATTATCTGACTTCTTTCGGATATTATACTGGTGTAAGAATCAACCAGAGTAATTTTGGAGATATGGCATTCATCAATCTTCAGAACGGAAATATCACGATGAGTGAAGTTCCTGCTTACAGAAATAATACAACAATGTCTGGTGTCAATATCATACGTACCGAAACTGTAAACGGAAAAACCTTTATGTACGGATTTGATGTAAACAAAACAATGCCACAATCTACACCGTCAAACCGTTTCCCCGACCCGATTATTACTTATGGAACTGGTCGTTGGTTTGTAGTGGGTTCTGATGGCACTTCAAGCGATTCATCAGCAGAAATCTACGGAAACGCAGGATATTTCACGAAAGGAAACACCACCTATTTCTTCGGTGACGGATATAATTTAACTCCTTTTAAAGCTGGAAATATTGGAAAAGGTTCCAACATTAATATTCACAACAATTCTGAAGGAAACGGATCAACAAGAAAGGCTAACTCTATATTGACCGCCGTAAGATATATTCCGGAATCTGACAGATTGATCTTCCTGAGAAAAGTCGACGACAATCATTTTGACACAAAAAGCGTTTACAATTGGAATCAATAACTTTTCATAAAAACATTCAAAAAGCTGACAGATTTTTTTCTGTCAGCTTTTTTTTATAAAATCACTATATTTGAAACCTTACGATATTTCGATTTTTAAAAATGAAAAAACTCTTACTTACACTTACCATTGTTGCTGCATTTCACAATATTTCGGCACAGCAAATCACTTTAGATAAAATATATTCGGGATATTACCGCGGAAAAGGAATTGCAGGAATCACCTCAATGAAAAACGGTGAAAACTATCTCGTGATCGAACAAGGCGGAATTGCAAAATATTCTTATAAAACTTCTCAAAAAGAAGGAAACTTAGTTGACGGAAATTTCGAAAGCTATGAGTTTTCTGATGATGAGTCTAAAATTCTTTTGTTAAAACAAAGCCAACCGATTTACAGACATTCTTTTTTGGGCATTTACGATTTTAAAGATTTAAAATCAGGAAAAACAGCAACTCTGAACGAAGGAAAACCAGTTCAGGAACCAAGATTTTCTCCGGATGCCACAAAAATTTCTTTCATTGTTGATAATAATTTATTTTATCAGGATTTAAATTCAGGAAAAATCACGCAGATCACCGATAATGGTATGAAAAACAAGATTCTGAATGGTTTGGCAGACTGGGTTTACGAAGAAGAATTTGGTCATGCAAGATTGTACGAATGGACAAAAAATTCATCCGACATTCTTTTTGTAGAATTGACCGAAACTGATGTTCCGGAAATTTACATTCCAATCTATGAAAAATCTCTTTATCCAAGTGAAATGCGTTACAAATATCCTAAAGCCGGAGAAAAAAACTCTGTTGCATCTGCACATATTTATCATTTGACAGACGGGAAAAAATCTAAAGTAAATCTGGATCAATTTAAAAACTATTACATTCCGAATGTTATTCAGACCTCAAATCCGGATGAAATTGTTTTAATTACTTCACAAAGAACACAAAATGCTTCAGATGTTTTGAAGGTCAATACAAAAACAGGAGCAACAACAAAACTTTTCACCGAAACTGACGATAAGTGGATTGATACAGATAATGTTACTCTGGAATTTTTAGAAGATAACAGCTTCCTTTGGGGATCTGAAAGAGACGGAAACCGTCACTTGTATTGGTATGATAAAGATGGCAAACTAAAAAAACAAGTAACAAAAGGAAATTGGGAAGTAACAGATTATTACGGTTACAATCCGAAATCTAAAGAAATCTACATTCAGACAACTGAAAAAGGAAGCATCAACAAAGTGGTTTCTAAAATCAATATCCAAAACGGAAAATCTCAGTTGATTTCAAATGCGGAAGGAAATAACTCAGCAAATTTCAGTAAAAATTACAATTATTTTATTGAAACTTCTTCTTCTGTTTCAAAACCTTATACTTTTGTTCTGAAAGACGGATCTGGGAAAACTTTGAAAGAACTTCAGAATAACAATGACCAATTGAAGAAACTTCAGGCAGATAATTTTGCAGTAAAAGAATTTATCACCATTCCCAACGAAGCCGGAGATCAGATGAATGCGTGGATAATTAAGCCTAAAAACTTTGATCCTAATAAAAAATATCCATTATTTATGTTCCAATATTCAGGACCGGGATCTCAACAGGTTTCAAATTCTTGGGACAACGGAAATGCAATCTGGTTTGAAATGTTGGCACAGAAAGGATACATCGTAGCTTGTGTTGATGGTCGTGGAACAGGTTTTAAAGGAGCTAAATTTAAAAAAGTTACTTACAAGAACTTAGGAAAATACGAAATCCAAGATCAGATTACCGCTGCAAAATGGCTGGGAACTCAATCTTACATTGATAAAAGCAGAATCGGAATTTTCGGATGGAGTTTCGGAGGTTATATGGCGAGTTTGGCAATGACGAAAGGAGCTGATGTTTTCAAAGCAGGAATCGCTGTTGCGCCGGTTACCAACTGGAGATATTATGACTCGGTTTATACGGAAAGATTTTTGCTGACACCGCAGGAAAATCCGGCTGGTTATGATGACAATTCGCCGACAACTTACGCTAATTTGTTGAAAGGTAAATTTTTATTAATCCACGGAACTGCCGATGACAACGTACATTTTCAAAATTCCATGGAATTTTCTGAGGCTTTGATTCAAAACAAAAAACAGTTTGAGTTTATGGCTTATCCTGATAAAAACCACGGAATTTATGGTGGACAAACAAGACCGCAATTGTATCAAAAAATGACTGATTTTATCTTGGAGAATTTATAATCTTTCATAAAATTTAAGCAATAAAAAATCCGAATCTCTCTTGAGTTTCGGATTTTTATTTTCTGTTTTTCCAATTTTCGGGATTTCTTGAAGCGTGGAATATTGAAAATATTTTTACAATATTTTTATCTTCATCAAATTGATAGTGAATTCCAAAAGGAAATTTCTTAAGATGTGCTATTCTAAAATTTTCATATCTGATTTCACAGGAAAAAGGATTTTCTGAAATATATTTTGCTTTTGTCTTAAAATCTTTTAAAAATGACCAAATAATTTTTTTGTCAATTACATTATACCAATCTGCAATTTCGCTTAAATCAAAATCAGCATTCTCTGAAATAACAATTTTAGCCTTTCTCATTTAGTAATTTCTTCTCAAAATTTTCAATGAAATCATCAAAATCTAAAAGTGATTCAGGATTTTCTTCAGCATATTTTGCTCTTCTCAAAACTTCTTTTTTTTGCCAGTCCGGAATAAGTAGATCTTCTTCAATAGTGATTGAGATAGGTTTCTTTTTATAGGCAGCTTTAATACTTTCAATTAAGTCTTGGTTGATTTCGTCAGCGGACGACAAATGAAATACAGTATTCATATTTGCTTTAATTTACTCAAAGTTAATAAAATTCGTTTATTATATTAAATATTTTATATTTGTGAAAATTGAAATTTAAATTATGAAAACTAAACACCCAAAAGGACTTCCCTATCTATTCTTCACAGAAATGTGGGAGCGTTTCGGCTATTATCTTATCCTCGGAATTTTCGTCCTATACATGATCGACAGCGAAAAAGGCGGATTGGCATTTGACGATAAAAACGCCGATGATATTTTCGGAACATTCATTGCCTTAACGTATTTGACTCCTTTTTTGGGAGGATTTTTAGCTGACAGGGTTTTAGGATATATAAAAGCTATTTATATCGGAGGTTTTCTGATGGGATTAGGATATTTGGGAGTCGGTTTTTTCAAAGAACTGCCTCTTTTTTATGCTTCTTTAGCATTAATTATTATTGGAAACGGATTTTTTAAACCGAGTATTTCTACATTGTTGGGAAATTTGTACAACGAAGAGCCTTATAAAGCCAATAAAGATGCAGGTTACAACATTTTTTACATGGGAATCAACATTGGTGCTTTTGTCTGCAACATCATTGCTGCTTTTATGCGTAACAAGTACGGATGGGGACCTGCATTTATGACTGCAGGTGTAGGAATGTTTGTCGGATTATTAGTTTTCACTATCGGTAGACAGCACATTCTCAAGGCTAATGTTTTGAAACCAGTTCAGGAAGGAGATACAAAAATTTCTGATATTTTATTGAAAGTATTTTTACCTGCAATTATTTTTGGATTGATCGGGTGGTTTATCCCAAAAAATATTTTCGGAAGCGACAGTACAGATGCGTTTATTTTTGCGTGTGTTCCGGTCATTTATTTCTATGTCATGTTGTATGTAAAAGCAAATGCGGAAGATAAAAAGCCAATTGGTGCATTGCTTGCAATTTTTGCAGTTAGCTTGATGTTTTGGGCTGTTTTCAAACAAAATGGAACTGCATTGACACGTTGGGCAAATTATTATACAGACAGAGCGGTTCCCGCTTCTTTAGAAAAACCATTGGAAGCTATTTATTTAGTTGATAAAAAAGATTTTCAGGATAAAGAAGTCTCAGTTTATGATAACCAGTATCAGGTAAAAAAAGATAAAAATGGAAATGCTTTAAGAGAGCAGGGAAAGGATATTTATTTCAGAAATATTTCTCCAGGTGAGCGTGAAAAACTGCAGGCAGATCCCAGCCAACAAGTTAGTTTATACAACACAGAATTATTTCAGTCGATCAATCCGGGTTGGGTAATTGCATTCACACCGGTTGTCGTAGCATTTTTTATGATGCTCCGAAGAAAAGGAAAAGAACCAAGCACTCCATCAAAAATTGTTTTAGGTCTATTCATTTCAGCATTATCATGTTTAGTAATGGTGGGAGCAGTGTATGCCGGACAAAACGGTCTCATCAAAGTTTCTGCTTTGTGGCTTGTCGCTGCTTATGGAGTAATCACAATTGGTGAACTCTGCCTTTCTCCGATGGGATTATCTTTGGTTTCAAAACTTTCTCCACCAAGATTAACAGCTTTGATGATGGGCGGTTTCTTCCTCTCGACATCAATCGGGAACAAACTTTCGGGAGTTTTAGCTAGTTTTTGGTATGATTATGATAACAAAGCCAACTTTTTTATCGTGAATTTTGGATTATTACTCTTAGCAACGCTTTTAGGTTTATCCATTTTAAAAAGATTAAATAAAATAATGAAAGAGAAAGGAGTCAACTAATTTTTCTTTTAATATCAATATGCTAAAGCTGTAGAATCATTCTGCAGCTTTTTTGTTTAAAATAAAAATTAAAACCTTGTCAAAAACTCAAAAAAAACTATATTTGCTAGTCTTAACAAAAAATTAACAATTAATATATGGATACAGCAGTTCAGTCGAAGACTAAACACCCTAAAGGATTATGGGTTCTATTCGGAACAGAGATGTGGGAACGTTTCAACTTTTACGGAATGAGAGCATTGCTTACTTTATTTATGGTAAACTCTCTCTTAATGAAAGAAGGAGATGTTACCATAATATATGGTGGCTTTTTGGCTCTATGTTATCTAACACCAATGTTGGGAGGTTTTATCGCAGACCGATTTTTAGGAAATAGATACTGTATCATTGTAGGAGGAGCATTAATGGCACTTGGACAATTTTTAATGTTTATGAGTGCATCAACATTTGATTCAAATTTGGGATCTGCACAAACATTAATGTGGATCGCTTTGGGGGTAATCATTTTCGGCAATGGTTTTTTCAAACCTAATATTTCTTCAATGGTAGGAAGCCTTTATCCAAAGCAGGAAAAATCTAAATTGGATTCTGCGTTTACGATTTTCTATATGGGGATCAACTTAGGAGCATTTTTAGGTCAATTTATCTGTCCATTTTTAGGAGATGTAAAAGATTCTAACGGTTTAAGAGATATTCATGCTTTTAAATGGGGATTTTTAGCAGCTTCAATCGCGATGACAATTGGAACATTAACTTTCATTTTACTTAAAAATAAATATGTTGTAACACCAGAAGGAAGACCAATCGGTGGTTTACCTAGTGAGAGCACAGCAGAAGATTTTGAAGAAGGTGAATCACAAACTGCCAAATTCTCAGGAAAATCTATTGGTATTGCAGTTGTTGTTTTCTTAGTAACTTTCTTCGGATTTCAATATTTATTTATTAACAAAGTTGGATTTAGTTCTGTTGGGATGGGAGAATTTGTGAAAGCAGTAATCTATCCATTCATTTATTCTATGGGACTTGCTTTGGCTTATTTAATAATGTCTGCAACTGAAAACAAAGTAGAAAGAGATAGGATCTGGGTAATCTATATCGTATCCTTTTTCATCATATTCTTTTGGGCAGCTTTCGAACAAGCAGGATCATCATTGACCTTCATTGCAGATAATCAAACAGACAGACATATTTTTGGTTGGAATATGCCGCCATCAATGGTTCAGATATTCAATGGTTTGTTTATTGTAGTTTTGGCGGTTCCATTCAGTATGCTTTGGGATAAATTACGAGCTAATAAAAAAGAGCCAGTTTCACCTTTAAAACAAGCAATTGGACTTGGATTAATTGCTTTAAGCTATTTAATAATCGCTTACAACGTTAAAGATTTAGGAAATACCGGATTACTTGCCGTTAAATGGTTGATTTTACTTTATTTAATACAAACAATGGGTGAACTATGTTTATCTCCAATTGGTTTATCTTTAGTTGGAAAATTAGCACCTAAAAGATTTGCATCACTTTTATTTGGTGTATTTTTTATCGCAAATGCAGCAGGTTACGCTTTATCAGGAACTTTAGGATCTATTTTACCAGCAACAGGTGATAAATTCTTAAAAGCAAAAGAGTTAGGTATTAATCTTCAGGATGTTTTAGATAAAAAAGTTTCTTTAAGTGCAGATCAGCAATCACTTTTAGATAAAGAACAAATTTCAACTGTTTACAATAGTTTTGCAGGATTTGAAATTCATAATTTATTTGAGTTTTTCATGGTTTTTGTTATCTTATGTGGAATTGCAGGAGCTATTTTAGCATTCATATCTCCGATTTTGAAAAAAATGATGCACGGTGTAAACTAATACATCATCAAAATAATTTTTAAACCTCTGATTTTTCAGAGGTTTTTTTTTACATTCGTATGATGGAAGTTTCTGAAGATTCTTTATTTCAATCTGTAAAAGATATTGTAGTACAGTCGCGTGAAAAAGTTTTTCGTTTTGCGAATTCTACGCTATTGCTTACCTATTGGCAAATCGGACAACTGATTGTTGAAGACGAACAACAAGGGAAAGAACATGCAGAGTATGGAAAATCTGTTTTAAAAAACCTCTCAAAAAAATTGACTTTAGAATTTGGAAAAGGTTTTGACGAAAGTAATCTCAGAAATATGAGATCTTTCTTTCAAGCATTTCCAATTCGTGACGCACTGCGTCACGAATTGAGCTGGACTCACTATAGATTACTGGTAAGACAAGAAAATGAACAAAAAAAGGCTTATTACTTAAATGAATCTATTCAGAATAATTGGAGTTCGAGAGATTTAAAAAGACAAATCAACTCTCTTGCTTACGAAAGGGTTTTAAAACATAAAGATTCTCGTGTAGAAAGCATTCAAAGCGTTTTAAAAGATCCATATATTTTTGATTTTTTAGGAATAAATACAGATGAAAAAATTTCAGAAAAAGATATAGAAACAGCAATTATAAATCACATTCAAAAATTTTTATTAGAATTTGGGAAGGGTTTTGCTTTTGTAGCAAGGCAACAGCATATTTCTACCGACACTTCAGATTTTTACATTGACCTTGTTTTCTACAACTATATTTTAAAATGTTTCGTCATTATTGATCTAAAAACAGGTGAACTTTCGCATCAAGACATTGGGCAAATTGATATGTATGTAAGAATGTATGATGATTTAAAACGAAGTGAAGGAGATAATCCAACAATCGGAATCTTATTATGTTCCGAAAAAGATGAAACAATTGTAAAATATTCTGTTTTAAACGATAAAAACAATCTTTTTGCAAGCAAATATTTATTGTATCTTCCGAAAGAAGAAGAGCTAAAACAAATCATTGACCATGACAGAATCCGTTTTGAACTAGATAAAGAAGATAAAAAATCAAACTAAATTTATTATAAAATCATGAGCTTAACCTTAGAAGAAATACAAAATTTTAAAGGAAAATATCCAAAGCAAATCTGGTCACTTTTCTTTTCCGAAATGTGGGAACGCTTCTGCTTCTACGGAATGCGAGGAATGCTAGTTTTCTTCATGATTTCACAATTGAACTTCCATGAAAAAGAAGCCAATCTTCAATATGGAGCAACTCAGGCATTTGTTTATGCTTTTACTTTTGTGGGCGGTATTTTTGCAGATAAAATTTTAGGTTTCAGGAAATCTCTTTTTTGGGGTGGACTTTTAATGATTGTAGGAAGTTTGATTTTAGCAGCAGATCCACATCAATTTTTCTTCTTGGGAATTGCATTCACCGTTGTTGGAACAGGTTTTTTCAAACCGAACATTTCTTCAATGGTTGGTCAGCTTTATAAACCTAACGACGAAAGAGCTGATGCTGGTTTTTCATTATTTTATGCAGGAATTAATCTTGGAGCATTATTAGGAGGATACGCATGTATT
>Ga0302215_10002130_pt1 | contig 13799 bp, 15 predicted proteins | sample II_Fen_N3_1_FD_194580 | JGI IMG/M metagenome (GOLD analysis project Ga0302215, IMG submission 194580) | Peat permafrost microbial communities from Stordalen Mire near Abisko, Sweden - II_Fen_N3_1 | ecosystem: Environmental > Terrestrial > Soil > Wetlands > Permafrost | place: Sweden: Abisko...
TGAAAAGACGGCTGACTTTACGGCTGGTAAAAAGAAGGAAAAATTAGTTAGTTTTTTAGAACCAACTATGTCAGCTGGGTTGGTAAAAGGAGATAAGCTAGAAGCCTTATTAAATGATTGGTTAGATAATTCTGATTTTTCAGATTTAAAAATTCCTTTAAAAATTGTGGCTACTGATTTACTTAGTGGCGATAAAATTGTTTTTAGTGAAGGTAAATTAGCTCAAGCTGTAAGAGCCAGTATTTCTGTTCCAGGATTTTTTAGACCAGTAATTGTTGAACATCGAGCTTTAGTCGATGGTGGATTAAGTGACCCTGTACCAGTTGATTTAGTTAAAGAATTGGGCGCGGAAGTAATTGTGGCTGTTAATTTAGATTTGTTTTCTGGCTTTGATAATGTTTTACCGCAAAATGTTGGTTATGGTAATTTAGCTGATGGTACTATCAATATTATGCGTCATCACTTATCTCAGTATTCTTGTGTTGGGGCTGATTTTGTTGTTCAACCAGCTCTTCGTGATTATTCTAGCTGGAGTGCTTATTTTATGAATAGTAATGACAGTAAAATAATTCTTTTAGCAGAGAAGGAAACTGAAAAAATCATCCCTGCCTTAAAAGCTAAAATCTTTGGTTTATAGTTATTAAAAGAGTTGTCTTGTTGACAGCTCTTTATTTTTAAATTATAATTAGATATATATCTAATTATCTAATTATGTCTCTAAGTCAAACTTTTGGAGCACTGGCTGACCCTAATCGTCAAAAAATTCTGGAGTGTCTTAAAAAATCAGAATTACCAGTCAGCGAAATTGCTAAGCATTTAAATATCACTCTCGCAACTTTATCTCATCATTTAGATATTTTGCGTCGTTGTGATTTAGTTAGTTCACGTCGTGAGGGGCGTCAAATTTTTTATCAAATTAATTTAAGTGTGACCGAAGAAGTGATGGAATCACTTGCTAAACTTTTTAAAAAAGTAAAATAATTATTATGAAAAATCCAATTAATTATTCTCTTAAAACAGAGATTTTACCATTTATAATTTTATTCGCTTCTGTGGCGATTAGTGTTTGGGCCTACCCACTATTACCAGACATGGTTGTTTCTCATTGGAATTTTTACGGCCAAGCCGATGGTTGGAGTAGTCGCGAATTTCATGCTATATTTTTTCCTTTAATGCTATTTACAATGTATTTTTTATTTAGTGTGATGCCCAAATTTGATCCTCGTGGAGAACGATATCGAGAATTTGCTGGTGCTTACAGAATGATGCGCAATTGCATCCTACTTATATTATTTGTTGTTTTTGTAGTCGCTACTTTGTCTAATTTAGGTTACCCGATTAATATTGGTACCACAGTATCGGGAGCAATTGGCGTACTTATGATTGTGCTTGGTAATTATTTTGGTAAATTAAAGCGTAATTATTTTGTAGGCATTAAAACTCCTTGGACTTTAGCCTCAGAAAACGTCTGGAATAAGACTCATCGTCTAGGTGGTCGTTTATTCATTATTTGGGGTTTTGGCCTTATATTGGCCCCTTGGTTGGCTCCAACGGTAGCCTTTGTTATCTTATTTGGTGGAATTGTCTTTATAATTACTTGGGTAATGGTTTATTCCTATTTAGCTTATAAAAAAGAGAAGAATATTAAGCAATAAAGCTCAAGCATTGACATAATACTAGTGATATGATGTAATTATTTTACTGATTTCGTAACATTAACAATATAACAAAAAGGAGGATTTTATGTTATTTAGAAAAAAAAGTGAAGCAACTTCTTTAATTGATTTACATGTAGCGCCCTTTCAACCAGAGGGCTGGACAACTAACACGCACTTTTTTCGCCCAGAGAGCTGGTTTACGAAAATTTGCTTATTTAAGTATTTAAATTTTGACCCGAGTAAAGTTTTTTGTTTTGTTTCTGAAAAACAAGAGGCGGGTAATAGTGTTGAGGGTATTTATTTGATTGAAATGCTTACTCGACGTTTTTTGTTAAATGCTAATGTATTAGATCATTTGCTGAAGCATCAAGAACTGATACCGAAAGATTGGTTTGGTTATTCGATTGTCTTTTTAGGGACAACTTATACTAATGCCGATGGTAAACAGTTTGCTCGTTATCTTTACAATGACGGACATCAATGGTTAGAGGACTCATTATGTCTTAAAGGAGTAAATCGTTTTAGTTATAAACATAAAGTGCCATATATCGGCCTTTATTCAATGCTGAAATTGATTCGTATTTAAAATTTTTTCCTGGTTTTGTTTTGCAGGGCCCTAGATTTACTTAATGTAAGTCTGGGGCTTTTTTTAATAAAAAAGCTCGCTTTTAGGCGAGCTGATTTTTTAGATAATTTTATTGGCTTTCATAAATGGTACGTATTCGCGGTCAGTATTGTTGATGTGCCAAGTCCACCAGTCTTGTAAGAAGTTGGAAATTTCAAAAAATATTTTTTTATCTTTATTACTATCATAGATATTACGCCACTCCTCAATCTTAGCTCGATACTGGTCATGAATTTTAATATGAGATTCCATATTTTCATAACCAAACATGACAAAATATTTTTCTTCGGTAGCAAAATGATAAATAGCATAGTCGGCCATTTCTTTAACTACTTTATCTATTTCAGCTTGATCTTCATGTTTTTTGTCTTCAAATAAGTCATATAACTTATTAATGATAGCCAGCATTGTTTTATGCTGCTCATCAATCTCTACGATACCGAGCTCAAATTTATTTTCCCAAGGTATTAAGGGCATAATTTTTTTACTTAATTTTATTATAAAAATTATATCATTTTTGACTTAATACCGCAAAGCTGGTTGTTTTTAACATGAAGTGTTGATTTGCTTTTTATCTTGTGTTAATCTTTAGGCTGAAGGAGAGGTGCCAGAGCGGTCGAATGGAACAGTCTTGAAAACTGTCGTGCCCGAGAGGGTACCCAGGGTTCGAATCCCTGCCTCTCCGCAGATTGTCAATATCATCATTGACACAACAATTAGCTAGGGTTTCAAAGGGTTCTTTGAAACTAACCTTAGCTAATTTTTTGTTGTCTATCGTCGAGTTCCAAAGTATCTTTGAGAGCATCTTTCTCTTGTCATCTAAACTAACTTTGAAAAATGCTTTTTTCATTAGTTTAGGGCTTAAAAAGAATTTTTTAGTGAGTTCCAAAGTTTCTTCGGTCAAAACTATTTCTTGTTCATCTTCTAATTTTTTTAGAGCTTTAGTAAAATTATTTATCTCATTTTTAATCACTAATTCTTTATTTTCAAATTCCTCTTTAGAGATAGATTTATCAAGCAACACGTTAAAGAGTTCGTCTTTTCTATTTTCAAATCGCTTGAGCTCATTTTCTAGCCCACGTTTAGCCTCTAGATACTCACGTCTGTCAGGGTTATTGTTAACCAGTAACTCCAAAGAATTTTGATGCATCATTTCTATCTCATCCTCGTCAATTTTCATATAATCAAATACTTTAGACAGGGCTTTAATCACTTCATCTTCTTTTAGGTAGTGATTATGCTCAGAGCAATTACCTTTGCCATTAGTACAATAATAATAAACATACTTATTTTTCTTGCGTGTTGCAGTTAGTAAACAGCCACATTTAGCACAAGTCATTAGCCCCCTAAAATGAAAATGCTCTATTTTCTTTTTTGGATGTTGTTTGAGTTCCATTACTTTTTGGCAGTCAGAAAATAACTTTCTAGATATTAGTGTTTCGTGTTTACCCTCATATTCTTTACCATGAAATTGCATAATACCGCAATAAAAAGAGTCACCAATTAATTTATATATTTTGCTCTTATGATATTTCAAATTAGTCCGACTTCTAAAACCAGACTCATACATCAAATTAGCTAATTCTTTCATTGTGTAATTACCAGTAGAATATAATTTAAATATCTTTTTTATATACCTAGCCCTAATCGTATCAACTGTTATTCCGCCCTTACCGTCATTTAGATACCCGATCGGAGCGAAATTTGGCCACATTCCTTTTTCTAACTTAGTCTGTATGCCACGTTTTACGTTCTTACTTAAATCTAAAATATACTGATTAGCCATTGAGCCTTCAATGTTTAGCAACAATACATTGTCACTTGGTAGATATTGCCTATCACTAGTTTGAATCGCTTTAATCTTTCCTTGTTGCAGTAACCATTGAATTTTACCGCTATCAATCGGATTTCTAGATAATCTATCTATCTTCCAGCAAATAATACCGTAGTCCTCCGAGCTATTTTCTATTACTTTTAGCATCTCTAAAAACACAGGCCGATTGTTTGGCAACTTGGCCGACTTGCTTTCGGTGTAAATCACTTCAATATCTAGCCCTAGGTTTAGAGCCAACTTTTTCATCTCCCCAACTTGGCTTTCAAGAGAGAGAATTTGTTTGCTCTTGTCTTCACTAGACTTGCGAGCGTAAAGAATGTATTTCATATAATTTTAGCTAAAGTTATTAATATTGTTATTTAAGTGTTTTTATAAAACGTCCCGGTGTGTGCATATAGTCAAGTTAATATATATAGAAGGGGACGTCTTGTCTAAAATCTCATTTACCGGCCATTTTCTTTTTTCGGCTACCCAGAGGGATGCCGCCAAAAAAAGAAAATGGGAACGGCCGGTCAATACTTAATCTATATCATAAGGGAGTTAAGAAAAGTTATTGGCCGTTTCTCTTAACTCTTAATAATTTATCAAAACAGGGTTAGACAAAGTTTAGCTAAAGGTTTTGTCTAATTATTTGCAAAAATGCCATATATTTTGATTAATGTTTTCAGTTTGATTAATTATATGTTTAGCAGTACTATAAAAATGTAATTAATTGCTAAGGTTAATAAAATTATGAAAAAAGTAATTGGAATCTTTTCGTTTCTGCTTTTGGTTTTAGTTTTGGGTGGGTGTAGTTATAAGATTGTTAAAACGGATGAGGCTCAACCATCTAAGCCTCAAATTTCCCAGGCAGAATCCGATAAACAATTTAATGCGATTTGGGATGCTAATTCTGAAAACACCACGACCACTAATGAGGCTCAAGCAACTCAACAAAATCCAGCACCAGTTAAAAATGATAATTTTGACCAAAAATCTAAATGTATAACTCTTGGAGAACAATATTATTCAAATTATTTAAAAGACCAAGAGCATAATCCAATGTTCTCATTTGATGTTTACGATTTATCTCATGAAGTTTCTTATAGCACTGAACTAAATACATGTTTAATTTATGTTATGATGAAAAATAAGGATATCGGAGAAAAAATTGGGGGAGTTAGAAATGAATTTATTTATGATTTATTAAATAGTAAAACTATATATTCAATGGCTTATTCGGGGTCAAGCGATAATAATACCGTATTAAAAATGGCATCTGATTTTCAAACCTCTGAAGAATTTACGAATAAAAAGATAGAACTTTTTAAATAATTTAAATACCTAAAATTTATATTTAAATTCAGAAAAACAGGTATAATAAAAATCTAAAATTTATGTACAATTACGGAGACTTAACATTAGGAATTTTTTTTGGAATTATAATTGGTATTATTATTTGTATGTATTTTGTAAAAAAATAGTATGAAATAATTATTTATGTCTAACGCTGAACTCAATTTTTCAGATAAAAACTCCCTGTTGAAATGGTTTGAAATAAATATAGCAGACTCATTTTCTGAATATTTATTAATAAAAGAAAAGGTAAAAAAATCAGACTTTCCAGGAGCCAAAAGATTAATAAAAAAAGAAAATGGTAATAATTTAACAAATTTTCTCTCTTTTCTCTCAGAACTAAATCTTGCAAATAACTTCCTTATAAAAGGAGTTGATAAATTAGAATATGAGCCATGTCCGGGTCTAGATATTGATTTTTCTTTTGATAATATTGATGTATCTGTTAAAAATATAAGTACTAAAAAATTTGAGAGAGAAGAACTAGCTGAGATTACAAGGTTGAAAGAGAACGGAGGGGGCAAAAGTATTATTGGCAACAAAGGATTATCTGAAACGGAAATTATAGTTAGAAACGACGGCACAAGCATTGATGATTATACTAGAATAGAAACCGGGCAAAGTGGTTTTTTGGGTAGCGACATAACATTGTTGCAGACAGCTTTATCTAGCATGGGAAAGTTTGAAACTAAAATTAAAAATAATGGCAGAAAGAAAGTAATGATATTTTTAGTTTATACAAAAAGTTTTCAGTATTACCATGGACTTGATATCGCGTGGTGGTATTTTAATAAAGAACTCAGTGATTACGTCCCAATTTTAAATGATGAGGCTTTATATTTTAAATTATTCAATTCAGTGAATAAACTTAGTAATATAGATGCTCTAATTTTTATTTTTCCTCCGAATCCGATTATCTGGCAAAATGGATGTTTAAGTGAAATTATTGAAGGCAAAAGAAGAAGCATAATACTTACTAAAGACGCTCAGTTTCATAAACAATTAGAAAAAATATTTAGTTAATTTTATTAATGAACTTCTTTCCAATATAGTACCAAGCTCTCCGCAAATTTAAATAGCCCTATTTTAGGGCTATTTTTTTTATTGTAATTGACTAATTATTTTTAATAAGAGAATATTAGATGGGAGTATAAATAAAATATAAACAGAACTTTAAAAATTAAAGAAGGGAGACACAAAATGAAGGAAAAAAAATCTAAATTTATTTTTCGGCCAGCAAAACTGTCTGATGTCTCAAACATGCTGAGTTTAGAACAGAATGTTTGGGGGGAAAATGGTGCTAAAAGGCATCAGCTTATCTCTCGAATTGAAATATTTCCAGCGGGAAATATTTTGGCTATTTATGAGGACATAGTTGTTGGTTATTTATCTTTTGAATATGTGGACAATGTTGTTAATTTACCACATTTTTCTTGGAGCGAAATAACCGATGGCGGTACAATTGTAAAAAGTCATAAGATTAATGAAAAGTATATGTACGGAATCAATATTTCTGTTCATAAAACTATGAGTGGGCAACAGCTCGGTTTTGGATTAACTTTGCAGGCTTGGATTAATATGATTAAGAACAATAAAAAAGGAATTTTTATTGGTTCTAGAATGCCTGGGTATCATCGATATAAAGAAAAATATTCGGACATACCCCCAGAAGATTATATTAAATTAAAAAGACATGGAAAGTTACGTGATCCAGAATTAAGAATGTATGAGAAAGATGGTGTTTGTCCGGTTAAAATTTTGCCAGAATATTTTCCTGACCCAGCTAGCGAAAATTATGGAGTTTTGCTTTATCGTAAGAATCCTTTTTATAACTGGCCATTTAGATTTTTTTGGTCGTGGTTAATTACTCGTGTGCCAATTAAATTTAGAGAAAATATTTCAGTTGCTAAACCGGAAAATATATAAGATTATGAAACGGTTCATAAAATTATATTCAGATATAAGTCCAAAGTATTCCTTAAAAGATAATACTGAAATTTTACGATGGACTTTAATGTTGCCAGGTGCTGGTTGTGAGTATTTTAAGACAAGCGGTGGTTGCACAATGTGTGGTTTTGCTAGCTCTACTGATAAATATACTAGTGGACGTTTATTTTGGAGCGGCATTTTTAAGTCGATGTATAGTTTAGCAGAAAAACAGGCTGGACTATTACAATCTCAAGAATTATTTATCTATAATGGTGGTAGTTTTTGGAATGACAAAGAGATACCAATCAAATTTCAAGACTATCTTTGTAGGCAAGTTGCTAAAAGTAATTCAATTCAAAGATTATTTATTGAAAACCGCTGTGAATTTATTAAGGAAGACAAAATCATTAAAGCTGTAAGTCTTCTGTGTAATAAGCGTCTTTCAATTGGTATTGGTTTAGAAAGTCAAAGTGATTATGTAAGAAATTCGTTAATTAATAAAGGATTAACTAAAAAATTGTTTGAAGATAAAGTAAAATTAATCAAAAACTTTGGTGCTGAAGTAATTGTTTATATTTTCTTAAAACCATTTGGTTTATCAGAAAAAGAAGCCTTAGAAGAGGCTTTGTTATCAATTAATTACGCAGTATCTTTAGGTATTGATGAGATTTATTTATCATGTGCTTTTGTTCAAGAAAATACTAAAATGGCCCAAGAGTTTTTACTTGGTAATTATAAACCGCCAACTTTATGGACCATTTTAGAAATAATTGGACAAATAGAAAAAAATAATTGGCCAGTACAAATTGGTGGTTTCACTGATGAACCGCCACCAATTGCTATTCCTCAAAACTGTTCAGAATGTTCACCGGATATTTATCAAGCAATTGAGCAATATCGTCGTACCAGAATATTGGGAAAAATTCCTGATTGTTCTTGTAAAAAATAATTAAATTAAGACCTGCTTTACAACGAAGCAGGTTTTTATTTGTAGTAAATTAATGTTATAGTATAGGTATATTAATTTTCAATTATGTTGATATTTTTTGTCATCATTGCTTCATCAATTTCGGTCTCCATGGCCACTTTAGGATATTCAGCTTTTGTAAAAAATAAGGAATCCTTAACTAATCGTTTGTTCTTTATTTTTTCTATTGTTCTAGCAATTTGGTGTGCTAGTAATTTTTTAGAGAATTGGTTTATTGAACCTTGGTTGGCTACTATATTTTTAAAACTAGATTTTATTCTTGGTCCTTTTGTTTTTTTCTTGATTTTTTTATTTTTGCTTAATTTTCCAGAACCAAATAAAAAATTAAGCAAATATGCCACCTGGTTAATTATTCCTACTATTTTTATTTCTAGTATTACTCTAACTGACGGTATTATCACAAACATTAATTTTAACAATGGAAAAATTGGTTTTGATTTTGGTCCCTGGTTTAACGTTTATGCCATTTTAATTTTAACTTATTTTATAACAGCCATTATTCATCAAATTTGGCAGTTTAGTAGCATTTCTGGTGTTAGAAAAATGCAGGTTCGCTATGTTATTTTAGGATTTATTGCTACTTCAACAATTACTCTGATATTTAATTTATTTTTACAGAATACTATTTCTCAGGATCTATTTCGACTTGGCAATCTTAGCCCTATTATTCTAATTGCCTGTATTTATTATGCTATTGCTCGTTATCATTTGATGAATATAAAATCAATTTTAAGATTAGGAACTGTTTACACTCTCTTGGTTACTACCATTACTTTTATTTATGTCTTGGGTGGCTATATTTTTATTCGTTTTCTAAAAGTAGGGGAACCATGGAATTTCATTATCCCATCATTTTTTATAACCTTTTGTTTTTTGCCCATTAAAAATTTACTAGAATTAGTAACTGATAAAGTATTTTTTAGAAGACAATATAAATTCTCTGATGTAGCCGCTAAAATAGAATCAAGTATTCATGAGGCTGGTTTAAATCTTGATAAAACTTTAGAGATTATTAATCAGATAGTTACTGATTCTTTAAAAGTTAGAAAGAGCGCAATCTTAATCTTAATTCCTAAGGGTCACTTTATTTCTCGCCAAGTAATTGGTGAAAAAATGGAAAATATTAAGTTAAAACAGGATAATCCAATTATTAAGTATCTTAATGCTTACAAAGACAAAATATTAGACAAAGAAGAATTAGAGCGGGATGTTTATAATAGAAACAAGTTATACTCTCCACTTAATAAAGTAATTAGTGAACTTGATAAAAATGAACTCGCCTTGGCAGTGCCGATTGAACTTAACGGTAAATTAATTGGTGTTTATTTATTAGGGGCTAAAAAATCTCAAAATACATATACCGAAGAAGATATTAGGCTTTTACGCCACGTTGCTTGGGAGATGGGATTTTCAATTGATAATGCTAGTTCTTATGAGGAGCTAAAACGTTTAGATGATGTTAAGTCTAATTTTATTTCGGTAGTGTCTCATCAACTTCGAACGCCAGTTACAGTTACTCGTTGTAATTTAGAACTTTGTTTTGATAAAGAAGTTTCTCGTAAAGAAAAAGATGAGGCCGTAAAATCGGCTTACGAGGGGGCTATTTCTTTAGGACGCCAATTAGACCAATTAATTACTGTTTTAGAAATTGAAGAGAAGAAAGTGGCTCTTAAAAAAAGCAAAGTAAAGGTTAGTGATTTAATAAAACAAGTAGTGTCTGATAATCGAATTAATCTTGATAATAAAAAAATAAAATTAACAATTAAAAATAATAAACTTGACGACGAAATATTGTGTGATGAATTTAAAGTTAAAAAAGTTTTAGATATTTTGTTAATTAATGCCATTAGTTATGTTTTTCCTGAAGGGAAGATAAATGTTTCTTTAGAAAAAGAAATTTTTAACCATAAAACAAAATTGATAGTATCTATTGCCGATAATGGCGTTGGTATTATTGAAGAAAGTAGAACTGAAGTATTCAAGAAATTTTTCCGTAGTCCCGAGGCTGTAGCCATTTCTCCTAATGGTTTTGGTCTTGGTTTATTTATTGCTAAGAAGATTGTCGAAGCCCATGGTGGTGACATTAGTTTTGAACCTAATGATGGGCGCGGGGTGACCTTTTTCTTTTCGTTACCACTTAAGTAATATTTAATATAAAAAATATGCCTATACCTTGGACTAAAGATTTAAGCGTTGGTGTTAAGGAAATCGATGAACAACACCAGGAGTTTGTAAAGATATTGAATAGTTTATATGAGGTGATGTTAGAAGATGAGCCAGCCCCAGAGCTTGCTTCAATCTTAAAACAATTAACCGCTTATGCCACTTTTCATTTTGCCACCGAAGAGAAATATTTTGATAAATTTAAATATGCTTTGTCCGATGAACATAAAAATGAGCATAAAAAATTATTAGATCAAATTGGTGTTTTTAATAAACGCTTTGAGACTGAAGGTGAAAATGTTTTATCAGAGTTACTTAGCTTTTTAGAAGATTGGTTAGTTGATCATTTAAGTGTTCAAGACCATAAATATACAGAATGTTTTAATAAAAATGGTTTATGTTGACATAAAATTACTTTTATAGTAGTATTTTTTGATACTTATTTGAGTATTATTAGAACTAATTCGTAACTTTAAAAACTGAATAAAAATGGAAGAACTCATTGGTACCCCCAAACTCAGAGCTTTAAAAGAAGTAATTATCAGTAATGATAATTTAATTATTTCTAAAGCTAGAAAAACATTTAGTCAGATTGATTTATCTTTTAAGGATGTATTCCTGCAACAAAACACCAAAACAACTTTAGCCCTTATTAATGAATTGGCTTTTGACGGCACTTTCTTGGATATATTCTCTTCTACTCCTGCTGGTTTGATATCTACTATTATTGATGAAAACGCTGTTGTTCAGGTTTGTTGGCAGAATAAAGATTTATTACAAAATGCTAAACAATCAATGTTTTTTAATCTTGGTAATAATATTATTGCTAAAGTTAATGTTTACGCTGATGGTTTACATATTAATAAATATGAACTCAAGTCTTTAATAACTTGGCACGCCAAAAGAAATCATCTATTTGTTATTCCGGCGATTTAATCGTTTTACCTTTTACCCTCTTTTTAGCATAAACTAAAAAGAGGGTTTTTATTTATAAAAAAAGAGCTTAGTTGTAAAACTAAACTCTTTAAATATGTTCTTTAGGCTTTGCCTAATGTTTTATCGCCTTCATGCCATTCAACAGGGCATAAATCGCCACTTTGAATTGCTTTTAGAACGCGTAAGGTTTCAGTGACTGAACGTCCAACTGAACCGGCCGACACGACAATATATTTTATAAGACCTTCTGGGCTAATAATAAATAACCCTCGATCAGCTGAACCGTCATTTTCGTTTAATACGCCATAAGCTTTAGTTAAAGCTTGGGTGGTGTCAGCGATGATTGGATATTTTACTTCCGGCAAGTCTTTCTCAAACCAGTTTTTATGAGACCACTCTGAATCAGTTGAAGCAGCGATAATTTCGCAGTTCATATTTTTAAAATCATTTTCCGCTTTAGCGAAGCCGCGAATTTCCGTCGGACAGACGAAAGTAAAATCACGTGGATAAAAGAAGAGCACTAGCCATTTGCCTTTATAATCGGACAAGCTGAGGTCTTTGAATTCGCCATTGTGGTATGATTTTATTTTTGTAAAATCAGGGGCCTGAGAATTTATGTTAAGCATAGTTGTAAATTATAGGTAGTATATAATATCAGTCTTTTTTACCGCTTTGCCCATTATTTTTTGAGGATGATTATTAACTTCTTTAATTCCTAAATCATAGACTTGGCCACTTTTCGTATCAACGACGTGGCTATGAGTATCTAATTTGGCGTCATATCTGTTAGGAGTATTGGTTAATGGAATTTCGATTATTAAATCTAGTTCTTGGAATCTAATCAAATTTTTATAGACAGTAGCAGGGGAAATATTGGGAAAAGTTTTTTTAACTTCATGATATATTTCGCTAGCTTGAGGGTGTGAGCAAGAAGAGGCGAGAATTCGGAATATTTCTAGCTTTTGCGGGGTCAGTGGCAAATGTTTTTGCCTGCTCGCTTGCCGGAAATTATCTAAGCGCTTATTTATTTCTTGTTGACTGATAGTCATACTATATAGATAATAATTAATATCAATTGATAACTATTATCAATTATATACTAAGTCAATATAGTTGTCAAGCTCTTTGCTTTTATTAAATGACTGGGCTATCATAAAGATGAATTAATATAAACTTATATGATAAATAACATTGATAATTTTAGTATTTTGTTTAATAACATGATGGAGGGCGTTGCCTTGCATAGTTATGTTTATGACGATAAGGGTATAATTGTAGATTATATTATTGAAGATGTTAATCCTTCTTTTGAGAAAATTTTAGGATTAAAAAAGGAGAGCGTAATTGGTAAAAAGAGTACGGTAGTTTTTAAAGTTACCGAAGCCCCTTATTTAAGAGAGTATGCTGGTTTATTAAATAATAAGGTTTATCAGTTTAATGTTTTCTTTGAACCACTGGAAAAATATTTTTATATTTCAGCTATTTCTTTGGGTGAGAATGGTTTCGCTACTATATTTTTTGATATTACCGAAATTAAGAAGATTGAAGCTGATTTAAAGGAGAAAAATAAAAATTTGGAAAATATTAATAAGATAATGGTTGATAGAGAACTTAGAATGTTAGAATTACAAGACAAATTAGAAAAGATAAAGAATAAAAAATAGCCCTATAAAAGGGCTATTTTTTTAATTTCATCAAGTTTTTTAAACTGCTCGATGAAATTCTCTAATTATTTTAACAACAATTCCTCTTACCTCTACATTCTTACGAAATATAGGGGAAAAAGTTGGATTAGCTGGTTGCAATCTTATTTGATCCTTCTCCCGATAGAATCGTTTTAAGGTTGCTTCGTTATCATCAATTACCGCTACGACTGTGTCGCCGTTGTCAGCATAATTTTGTTTTTTAATGATGGCAAAATCGCCATCGAAGATTCCATCACCAATCATAGAATTACCGTGAACCTTTAAAGCGTAGAGATCTCCATCTTGGAAACGTCTGTCTTTAGCAATCTCGATTACTTCATCAGGAATCTCAATTGCTTCGATTGGTTTTCCGGCGGTAATAACTCCAACTAAGGGAACCTGCATCATATCAGCAAATCTTTTACCAACTAGTTCTAAGCTTCTGGAAACATTTTTGCTTCGTTTTAAAACTCCTTTATCAATTAGAGTTTTAAGATGCTCATGAACCGTTGAAACGGCTGATACTTGAAAGTGATCCCTGATTTCTGGTAGAGATGGTGCGTAACCATTTTCCTCAATAAAACCAGAAACGTAGTCTAACACTTCTTTTTGTTTTTTTGTAAGCGTTGGCATATTGTTAATAATT
>Ga0302215_10002132_pt1 | contig 13788 bp, 12 predicted proteins | sample II_Fen_N3_1_FD_194580 | JGI IMG/M metagenome (GOLD analysis project Ga0302215, IMG submission 194580) | Peat permafrost microbial communities from Stordalen Mire near Abisko, Sweden - II_Fen_N3_1 | ecosystem: Environmental > Terrestrial > Soil > Wetlands > Permafrost | place: Sweden: Abisko...
TTATTATTTTTAGCTTGAACACCAAACCCGAAGAAGGAAAGTAAAAAGAAAATTACTAAATTTTTCATGATGTAATATTTTTTTAATGTTAATGTTCTGTTTTTTGTGACTAAAAACACTGTCTTAGCTTAAAAAAGTATAACATATTTATAAAATAATGTCAATGACTTATCCCCAGGGTACGCTTGACTTAAGAAGACTGCTGTGCTATAAATAAAGGTCGCAAAAACAAACCCCTAAATTCGGGTTTTTATTTCGGCCAATATATAAACTTATGAAAAAACGTCTTCAAAAATTTGGGGAGGAAATTGTGCCTCTCAGTAGTAAACAAAGTTTTCTTTTATTTTTATTAATCGCCTGCGTCTTCCAATTTGTATTTTTCTTTACTCCAGCATTAGCTGCTGAAACCGTGGCCGCTCAAGATGGCCAAATCAGCTTAGGGGAAGTAAACAAAAGCATAAATATGGAGGAAAATGCTCAACAAGTCATAAATAGTATAGATATTACCAATACAGAGACCGTTGTTTCAACAACTACTGTCTTAATTGAACCTACGGTTACGCCTACAAGCGCCTCAACGACCCCAGCTGAAGCTAAGGTAAAAAACACCAGTATTCATGTTATTACCGCTTATAACTCCGAAGTCGGGCAAACTGATGATTCTCCATGTATTACCGCTAACGGCTTCGATGTTTGTAAAAATAACAAAGAAGATACAATTGCGGCTAATTTCTTAAAATTTGGAACCAAGGTTAAAATTCCTGATTTATATGGTGACCGAGTTTTCGTAGTTCGTGATCGAATGAACACCAAACATCCGACTAGAGTCGACATTTGGATGAAAGATCGAACTAGCGCTCTAAAATTTGGTGTAAAAACAGCCAAAATTCAAGTTTTAGAATAATTTTTAAAGCAATATAGTTTAAAAAAACACCTCAGTTTAATTAACTGAGGTGTTTTTTTATATCGATTATTAGACTAAAAATGATAAGAAGCCACCACTTTTAGACTTTTCACTTTTACTTAGTGCCAAAGTCGTTTTAATTACTGTATCGGGAATTAAAGAAATACTATCAATTCCGTTTTCCGCCAAGAACTGAGCGAAATCAGGGAAGTCACTAGGACCTTGCCCACAAATTCCCACTTTACGATGATTCTTTTTAGCGGTCTGAATTAACGATTTAATTAAAATTCTAACAGCTTCATTCTTTTCATTAGCGACTCCTTCTATTTTTAAAGTTCCAGCGTCACGATCAATCCCTAAGACTAATTGAGTTAAATCATTGGAGCCAATGGAAAAGCCATCAAAAATCTTGCAAAACTGATCAGCCAAAATAAAATTAGCCGGAATTTCAGCCATAACATAAACCTCCAAACCGTTTACGCCTCGTTTCAAGCCATTTTTGGCCATAATTTCTAATACTTTTTTACCCTCTTCAACGGTGCGACAAAAAGGCACCATAACTTTTAAATTCTTAAGTCCAAAATCTTCACGAACTCTTTTTAAAGCCTGACATTCTAATTCAAAGGCTGGTAAAAAAACTGAGGCATAGTAACGGCTCGCTCCTCGCCAACCAATCATAGGATTAGATTCAATTGGCTCAAATTCTTTACCACCAATTAAATTAGCGTATTCATTAGTTTTAAAGTCGGATAAGCGCACAATCACATCCTTGGGATAAAAAGCTGCCGTAATCATGGCCACGCCCTGAGCTAAACGATCAACAAAATAATCTGATTTCTTTTTATAACCGACCGTTAAATCATCGATTTGTTTTTTAATAGCCGAATTTTTTAAAGTATTATAATTCAACAAAGCTAGTGGATGAATTTTTATATAATTATTAATAATAAATTCTAATCTAGCCAAACCAACACCATCATTAGGAATTTGAGCACAAGAAAAAGCTAAATCTGGTTCAGCAATATTCATCATTATCTTGGTTCTAGGTCGCTTGATTTCTTTTATATTAGTTTTTTCAATCTTATATGGAATTTTTCCTTCATAAATAAAGCCCGCATCCCCTTCAGCGCAAGAAACTGTCACCGTTGTTCCATTTTTTATTTGGCTGGAACCATTATTCGTTCCGACCACGCAGGGAATTCCTAATTCTCGAGAAATGATAGCCGCATGACAAGTCCTACCACCTTTATCAGTTACAATTGCCGAAGCAATTTTCATAATTGGTTCCCAATCGGGATCAGTCATATCAGTTACCAAAACTTGACCCTTTTTAAAGTTATTAATATCTTTAATACTCATAATGCGGTTAGCGATGCCATCACCAATTCGACTACCAACACTTTGGCCGCTAACAATCACCTTGCCCTTACGACTAATTACATAACGTTCTAAAAAATTATGATCTTTCATACTTTCCACAGTTTCTGGTCGAGCCTGTAAAATATATAACTTTTTAGTTTTACCATCATAAGCCCACTCAATATCCATTGGTCTTTTATAATGCTCCTCAATCATGATAGCCCATTTAGCTAACTGCTTAACTTGTTCATCGGTAATCGATGGCTTTATTTGATCACTTAGTGAAACTGGAATATTTTTAACCGCTAATTTTGATTTTAAATCATAAACCATTCTTAAAGCTTTTTTACCAATCGAGCGATAAATAATGGACATGGTTGGTTTAAATACATAAAACTCATCTGGATTAACTCGTCCCTGAACCATGTTTTCCCCTAAACCATAAATAGAATTAATAAGCACGGCATTTTTAAAACCGGACTCAGTATCGATTGTAAACATAACGCCAGACGAGCCTAAATCAGAGCGAACCATCGTTTGAACGCCAACGGATAAAGCAATTGAAAAATGGTCAAAGCCTTTGTCGACTCGATAAGAAATAGCTCGATCATTAAAGAGAGAGGCGATGCAAGCTTTAACCGCTTGAAGCAAGGCTTTGTCACCAACGACATTTAAAAAACTTTCTTGTTGTCCGGCAAAAGAAGCGTCTGGTAAATCTTCAGCCGTAGCTGATGATCTAACCGCCACGTCCAAATTTTTAACTTTATGTTCCGCGGATAATTTTCGATAAGCAACTAGAATAGCTTTTTTAAAATCTTCAGGTAATTCTGCTTCCATTATAAGTTTACGAATCACTGCCCCTTTTCTCATTAAACTTTTAACATCTTTAGTGTTTAAATCTTTTAGAACCTCTTTAATTTTATTTTTAAGCCCTGTGCTTTCTAAAAAATAATGATAAGAGTCGGCTGTAGTTGCAAAGCCATTAGGGACGCTTATGCCTTTGCTGGCTAATTTGCGATGCATTTCACCAAGTGATGCATTTTTTCCACCCACCGATGGTACATCAAAAATAGTTAATTCTTTAAAGAACTTTATAAACGAAATTTTTTTCATATTTATATTTTTAGAGTTATTTTTAATTATTATATCACATTCTTTACATTAAACGAATAATCAGATAAGATAATAAACACGCGGGCGTGGCGAAATTGGTAGACGCACTAGCCTTAGGAGCTAGCGGGGCAACTCTTGAGAGTTCGAGTCTCTCCGCCCGCACATATGTTTTCTTATCTTCACAACTTTTTACCTCAACCAGTCTTGTTCCACTTGGGAATAATTACAATTTACTGGTATGGTTTATGTATTGTTTTAGGGATATTAGCGGCCCTAATTTTAATTTTGTATTTAGCTAAACGTTTTAATATTGATTCTGAAAAAATTTGGGACCTTAGTTTTTATTTAGTTTTATTTGGAATAATTGGTGCCAGAATTTATGAAATTTTTTTAGAATTTCCTTATTACATGGCCCATCCTTCACAAATAATAAAAATTTGGGAAGGCGGTCTCGCTATTCATGGAGCGATTATTGCTGGGGCAATTACTTTATTCTTTTTTATCAAAAAAAATAAATTACCCTTTTGGCAATTGCTCGCTATCGTAACTCCTGGTGTAGCTTTAGGCCAAGCCCTTGGTCGTTTTGGTAACTGGTTTAATCAAGAATTATTTGGCCTACCAACTAATTTACCTTGGGGGATTCCCATTGCAATTACTAATCGTCCCGCCGCTTTTATTAATCAAGAATTTTTTCAACCAACTTTTTTATATGAAAGTTTAGGCTGTTTACTGATTGCCATTTTTTTATTTATTTTATTATATAATCAAAAAGATAAGCTTAGCCAAAAATTGGCCATGAGAGTTAGTGCTTACTATTTAGCTCTATACTCTATCCTTCGCTTTTTCTTAGAATTTATTAAAGTAGATTTAACGCCAATTTTATTTGGTTTGCGCTGGCCCCAAATTATTAGTTTAATCGCTATTATAGTTGCTGTTATTATTTACAAAAAATCATCTCATGTTTAATCTTTTGTTTTGGAAAAAGCCTAAAAATAATTTAAATATTCTTTTTGTAATGGCTTTCTTTTTAGCCTTAGCTGGTGCTTTACCGGCCTATATTCAATCCAGTTATTTAGAAACTTTTGTTGGGCTATCAGCGGTTAATTGGTTTTTTATTATTGCTAATTCCATTTCTATTTTAGCAATTTTATTTTTTCCTAGGCTAATTAAAAAGTTAGGTAATTATTTAACTACCGGTTTTGTCTCTTTATTGTTTTTAGCTTCTTTGCTGGGAATGGGACTAACAACAAATATTTTTCTAATTTTTTTATTTTTTATTACCCTACAAATTTCCATAAATCTAATTTGGATAAACATGGATATTTTTGTTGAAAATTTTTCTAACAATTCAACAACCGGACAAACTCGAACAATTTATTTTACAGTCATAAATTTGGCCTGGATAATTTCACCAAGCTTAGCGGCTTGGATAATTGATTTACAAGGCTATGCGGGGTCATTTTTAATGTCAGCTCTCTTGATAATTCCTTTTATAATTATTTTTTTACTAAAAGCCAAAAAAATAAAAAGTTCTGTTACTTATAGCCATTCCTCTTTTACAAAAAGTCTAAAAGAAATGTATCAGAATCATAATCTGCGTGGCATTTTTTGGTTAGCCATGCTACTTAATGTTTTCTTTAATGCCACCACTGTTTTTATTCCAATTTACCTTAATCGGGTGGTTGGTTTTACTTGGGTTGAGCTAGGCTTAATGTTTTCAATAATGTTACTGCCTTTCTTGTTTATAGAAATTCCGGCCGGTATTATCGCCGACAAATATTTAGGCGAAAAAGAAATGTTAGCCTTAGGCTATTTAATAATGATTATCTGTTTGTGTTTATTTTTTACTAGCAATTCAGTAAATTTCTGGTTCTGGACTGCTTTACTTTTTGTTAGTCGGATTGGCGCGGCTTTAGTTGAGGCCATGCGTGAATCCTATTTTTTTAAAAATGTCTGTGCTAAAGATGTTGAAAAAATAAATATTTTTAGAACCACCATTCCAATTGGTTATTTGTTTGGCTCATTATTATCTTTGGTTGTTTTAATCTTTTTACCAATGTCTTATATTTTCCCAATTACCGCAATTATTCTTTGTTCAGCTTTTCCATTTTTAGCTATTATAAAAGATACTAGATAAGCTGTTGACTCAGAGTAAAACTTCCGTTATTATAAGTAAATCAGGCGGGTATCGTATAATGGTTTTTTATATCAGCCTTCCAAGCTGAGGATGGGGGTTCGATTCCCCCTACCCGCTCCAAAAAGACCTTGACTTTAGTCAGGGTCTTTTTTTATTGATTTGCCAAAGAAAATAAATATTGCCATAATTAAAGATATAAACAAATTTTTATGAAATACCTATTTTTTGTACAAAGTGAAGGTCGTGGCCATTTAACTCAATCTTTGTCAGTCGCTAAAGCCTTGCGTAAACAGGGGCACGAAGTGATTGGTGTTGTAATGAATCAAAATCCACTTCGAAAAATTCCTGATTTTTTTATTGAAGAGATTAGTGCCCCAATCCACTACATAAAAAGTCCTTACTTTTTAGTTAACAAGGAAAATGATGGCATTAATTTTAGTAAAAGCATTTTTTTTAATTTGCTTCGCTTAAGATCTTATATTAAAAGTTTAAAAACTATCAATAAATTGTACAGCCAATATAAACCCGATGTGGTAATTAATTTTTTTGAACCGCTGTCTGGTTTATATAATTTATTTTTTAAACAAAAAGTTCCTTGTTTTTCAATTGGACATCAGTTTTTTGTAGAACATCCTATTTTTAAACGGCCCGAAGATCGTTTAAAAGATTATGAATTTTTTACTTTTTATAATCATTTAACTTCTTATGGTTCTAAAGCTTTACTAGCTTTGTCTTTTACTAAAGAGGTGGATATTCCTGACAAAAAACTATTCGTTTGCCCACCGCTAATTAGACCTGATGTTAAAAAATTAAACCCCCAGAAAAAAGATTTTATTCTATCTTACATGTTAAATCCGGGTTGTTTTGAAGAACTTAAAACTTGGTCTACTTTGCATCCTGACCAAAAAATTGAAGCTTTTTGGGACAAAAAAGGGGAAACAGAGACTAAGGCCTTTGGTTCTAATTTAAAATTTCACCCCATTAGTGGCCAAAAATTTTTAGATTTGCTACAAGACTGCACCACTTATATTTCCACTGGCGGGTTTGAGTCTATTTGTGAGGCTGCCTACTTACAAAAAAACATCTTAATGGTGCCAACTAAAAACCATTACGAACAACTCTGTAATACTTATGACGCCATTCGTGCCAATTTAGTGGTCACTGATTCATTTTTTAATATTGATTTAGCCCTAGAGAATCAAAAAAACCGCTCGGAAGAACCGGGGCGGCTTTTTAAAAACTGGGTTGATAGTGAATCAGATAAAATAATTAATATTATTACTCTTAAAGATTCTAATTAAAAATAATTTTTCCAATACTCCAATACTGTGGATTACCATAAAGCTTCTGCCAATACCACCATTCCACTCCCCAAACATAAGTCTGCTTAAAGTTTACATTAATTGCATATTGTAAATTAGCTTTTAGCTGTTCAACACTCATTGATCTGTTTATTTGAGCGGTTGTTAAATAGGTCATATTTCCTTGAGGAACCCAGGGCTCAGTTTGAAGTTCAATAATTAAAGCTTTACTAGTATCAATGCCTGCTAACCAAGCTTTAAAACGATAAAAATCACTAGGAAAAAAATATCTCACATAGCCAAACCAACTGTTATAAACCACTCGATACATAGTTGTGCCAAAAACATCACCAGTGGCCGCCTCTTGTTTCCAGGAGCTCATCTCTCCGGAACCAGTAATAATAATTGGTCTTGAATCAAGTGATCTAACTAAAGCCACTTCTTGATCTAAAAAATTTTTATCAAATTCTGGGCAGACACCAAAGGTTCCTAAAAAGGCCTCATTTTCTACCTGCCAATTAACCACATTAGAATTGTCCTTATATCGCAAGACAGTGGTTTTAATCGCACTTAAAAGATTGGCTTGAGCAATCGTAATGTCTTCATTGTTTATCCAAGCTGGACTATGACACTCTGGCCATCTGGGTTGACGCCGGCCAACGGTAATAATTAATTTAGCGTCACGAGCGCTGGCCTGATCCACCATGTAATCAAAATCCGCGAAGTCATAAGAGTTTTCTCCTGGTTCAATTTCATCCCAATAAGCGGGCAAGCGTAAATAACGGACCTTAAGGTCGTCTAAAATAGCGATATAGGTTTCTTTCCAGTTAAGTCCCAAGTCTTCACAGAATTTTTTAGAAAAAGTAGCCCCAAATTCACCTGGGCGATGCTCTAAAGTTATCTTGGATGGAAAATGATTTAAAACTTTAATCGCCAAGATTATATAAATACCCAAAGCAATCAAAAGAGAGACAATTATTAAAATAATTTTTTTTCGTTTACTCATATAAAATTATAGATAAAGTGACACTAGGTATAAACCTGAACTAATACAAGTTAAGGCCACAATTTTTTGAATTAAAGCATACCAAGTAAACTTTTCTTTATATTCTTTAAAAAAGAAGCCTAGAAAAAAAGAAAAGAACATCATAATCGCGTATTGAAATCCTTGTAAGGCTGTTATAATAGCCACCGGCCCTAAAAAAATCGCATAATTTTGTAAAACAAAACTTAAGGAACCTAGGGATTGATTAAACAGGAATAAAAAAATATTTTTATTCTGATGTTTCTTGCCATTATCACCTTTTAAATTACTAAATATTTCTTGTCGACTTTTTTTATCAAACAAGAAGAACAAAACGGTAATTAAAGCTCCAAGTCGCACCCAAATAAAAGCACTCCAAAATTCTTGACCAGTATAAACAAATTTAGTGGCCGTAAAAAAGGCCGCATAAAAAAATGAAGCTAAAAAAATTAATAAGACTGAATTTTTTTTATAATCCTCTGATCGTAAACCGGCCCAAAGCTTTTCCCAAAAAGAATGTCGACCCGGTAAAAACGCCACCAAGAAAATACCTAGTAGTAAAAAGAGTAAGCCTAAGATTTGTTCCTTAAGAAAAGTGTCTCCTAAAAACAGCCAACTAATAAGCATTGAAAAGACTGGAATCAGTCCACCAATTAGAATAATAGTTCGAGCCGCTTCTCCGCGACGTAAAGATTCATATAGAAAAAATAAGGCGGCCGCAAACAAGGCCCCAGTTACTAAATTAGCGATGAGTAAAAATGTCCCAGGAAAATGTAATAACCAAGGGGCGGCCACAAAAACTAAAGCCCCTAAAAAACAAACTAAAAATGCGTAAGCCTTACTGCTCCGCAAAACATTATCAATTAAAAACTTATCAGTTAAATTAACAATGGCTAATAAAAAATAAGAAGAGATTGCAATTAAAAACCAAGACATAAATTATTTAGAAAAAAGTTTTTCAATATTATAAGTTCCCATTGTTTCGGCGTTTAAGAAACCATCCATGGCCGCTCTAGCCAAACGTCCTGATTCAAGTAAATCTGGTAACCACTCATCAACATGTTCCGGATCGTAAGAATCAATGCCCGCCCCTAAATTAAGTAACCATTCGTGATTAAAATCTTCTTGTGAGCCAACTGGATTAGACATTATAATCGGTATACCAAGAGCACAGTAGAAAGATAATTCTGATGGCTTAGTCCATAAAATATCCGTGGTTCTAAGAGCCTTATTAAATTTTCCAAAATAACCAATTTTATCAGCATCAAAAATAACTTTAACATTTATATTGGTGTCCAAATTTAATTCTTTTATTCCGGCCTCAAAATACTCTTTTATTTCTGGACGATTGCCAGCGACTAAATTAACGGCTAAAGTACCGGCAATAATTTTATCTTTTAATTTTTTTAAAATCGTTAAACCAATTTCTTTTTGAGCACCTGCGCCACCAACCGCATAAGTAATAGTTAGAGGTCTAGAAGCAATTGTTTCTGATAAGTAATTTTTTATTAAAGCTGAATATTTTTCAAAATAAGTACCGCGAACATCTAATAAATTTAATCTAACGGCTAAATCTGATTTTAAAATTTCTTTATTTTCGCCAATGTTTTCCTTAGGTAAAGGAAAACCAGTGACAATTAAATTTTTTTCTTTAACTCCATACATCATAAAACGTTCACGAACTTTTTCGCTAGGCAATAAATAAATAACTCTAGTATCATCTGAATCCATATTAGCCCAAGAACGAGAAGCATCAGTATCACAAATAACGCAATAGATATCGCCTTTATATTTTTGAGCTTCCGCAAAATAAGCCGCTACAAAAAAAGTAGTTAGAAATGGTAAGTTGGTAGAATTTAATTTTGTGATTAAATCTTTACCTAAACCTTTGTCCACTACTCGATAAAAAAATTTTTCTTGAGTAGTTGGTTCTGATAAATCGCGTTTAGGATAAAATGGATCAATTTTTTGAAAAGCATCCATGACAGCAAAAACTAAAGCTCCAATTAATGGCACTTTTTTTAACCTAGAAATTTTTTCGTAAGATCCTAAACTTTTTTTCCAATAATTATTTTCCCAATCTGGAATTCCTTCATAATTATTGATAGAGATAATTTTATTATCCAAAGCAATATCAAGCAATGGATAAGCGGCTCGCTGATGACCATAGCCCATGTCAGCGGCTACCAAATTTATTTTAGCATCACTCATAAAAAATATTATTATTTCTATTTCTATTATACAGTAAAAACTCTGAATAAAGAATTAATAATAAGTAGCGGCGGTCATTGAACTATCCTTGCTTTGTAAATATTTATAAGCGGTTAGAGCCGCCACAGTTGCTTGACCAATCGCTACGGGGATTTGCTTAAAGTCACTGGCATTAGTTACGTCACCAGCCGCAAACATTCCCGGAGTTTTTGTTTCCATTTGATTATTAACTAAAAGTTGTAATTTTTCATCACGATCAATAAAATCAGCCACTAAATCTGTATGAGCAATTCTACCAATTTCAATAAAAACTCCTTCGACGTTTATTTCTTCCGTCTTACCGGTCTCATTATCTATATAAGTTATTTTTTCCACTTTTTTTTCACCAATAATTTCCTGAATCTTAACATCTTTTAAAATTTTAATATTGGCTCGGTGCGTTACTTCTGATACTAAAATATCAAAAGCTTTAAATTCTTTATTGCGGTGAATCAAATAAACCTGATCAGTAATTTTAGATAAAACTTCGGCGGCATCAAAGGCGGCATTACCGCCACCAATAACCGCGACTGTCTTACCTCGATAAAGTGGACCATCACAATTAGCACAATAAGATACGCCTTTACCACTAAATTCAATTTCACCGGGAACCGCTAAGCGTCTTGGTGATAAACCAATGGTTACAATAACGGTTTTAGCTAAAAACTCTTCTTTATTAGTAATTAACTTAAAAGTGCCATCAGCTAATTTCTCAATTTGTTTTACTTCATCTTCTTTTAACTCGGCTCCACAAGAAATAGCCTGTTCTCTAAATTTTTCAATAAACTCATAATTGGAAATACTCTTAAATCCAGGATAATTTTCAATTTCTCCGGCCCAAATAACTTGCCCGCCAACTTCGCGGCCAATTATTAAAGTTTTCATTTCTCGACGAGTAGCAAAAATAGCCGCTGTCATCCCCGCGGGACCAGCGCCAATAATAATAGTATCGTAAATCATATATATTTATTTTTTTATTATTTATGGTTAAATTATACTATTTTTTGATTCTTTTAGCAACCAATAACTTAGGCCAAAAAATTTATTAAAAATACTAATTTAGCTAATATTAATATAATTTTATCTATATGAAGCACGTTCCTTAAGGAACACAGCTTACTAATAAAAAATTCTTTATTATCTAAAAATAAACTATGTTCTTCAAGGAACACTAATTTATATATAAGCCAAAATATAACCGATTTTAAGTTATTTTAATAATAACAACTATCTGTCCACGGTAGCTTTGACAAACAAAAAAGAAACCTTAGGTTTCTTTGAATTAGTGGACCATAAGGGATTCGAACCCTTGACCTCTTCCATGCCATGGAAGCACTCTAACCAGCTGAGCTAATGGCCCCAAATAAGGACTATTACATCATAACTTATCAACATTATTAGTCAATATGCCTATATTACAGTTTGGTGTCCTCGCCAGGAATCGAACCTGGATCTAGAACTTAGGAGATTCTTGTTTTATCCATTAAACTACGAGGACCAGATTATTAACCTTTATACTATATTTTCTTTATCATTTTAAGTCAAATCTTTGACAAAGATTTAATGATACCATACAATTGGATTATAAATTTACTCTTATTTTATAATCCCTAGAATTAAATCTCGATGGGATTCTTAAAAACTATGTTCAACAAAGAAAACAAGCCAGAAAAATTTAGAGACGCAGAAACTATTATTGGAGCTTCCATTAAAGTTAAAGGTAATTTTCACGGAGAGGGTAATATTGTGGTTGAAGGTCAATTAGAAGGAAACTTAAGAACTGACGCTAATCTTTTTATTGGTGAAAAAGCCAAGGTGGTAGCCAATATTGAGGCTAGTGACGCTATTATAAACGGAGAAGTGAGAGGATCTTTAAAAATTCACCAATATTTAGCCATTGGTCCTACTGCTAAAATTATTGGGGATATTAATTACTCTGAAATTTCTATCGAAAAAGGAGCAATTATCAATGGACAAATTATTTATGTTTCAAATAGCGGAAAACCAGCTAAAAACAAGGCTGTTTTAGAAGAGGTTTCCGAAACTGAAACTGAAACTGAGTAAAAATATATATAAAGCCTAACAGGCGTATACGATTAAATGTATGAATATTTATATATATGATGATTATTTGAATAAAAATAAATATAGCCGAGTTTTAAACCGAGTAGAAATCCGTTTAACTGATCTAGGTTTAAACGGAAAAATCATTAGACTTGGAGCTATAAAAAATATTCGCGATGTTATCCAAAATGAAATAAAAAATGGTGCCAAAACCATTATTGCTGTGGGCAACAATCAAACCGTTAATAAAATTATCGGATCGGTGATTGATAATGAATTATACGGGTTTTTTCAAAAAAATATTTTATTTTCAATTATCCCGATTGGCGAAGATAATTCTATCGCCGATTCTTTAGGAATTAAAAAAGAAGAGGAGGCTTGTAACACTTTGCTTGCCCGTCGAGTTAAAAAAATTGATATTGGTATTGTAAATAACTACTATTTCTTAAATAAGGCAACCATTGAGAGCCAAGGATCAATCTTAGAAATAAACGGCGACTATACGATAGAGCCTTTAGATAAAGGGGTTATTAGTATTTTTAACTTAAAGAGCTCAGCTAATGACGATAAAAATCTTAGGATTAATCCGGTTGATGGAAAATTAGATATTTATATTAAAAGCAAAAATAAAGACTTAACTTTTTTATCAGTCACTAAATTAAAAATAACTAATCCTAGTCAACCTTTAATTTTAGATGACATTATTGAAATAAAAACACCCGCCGATATTAATATAATTAGCGGAAAACTAAACGTAGTCGTGGGAAAAGATCGAAGTTTTGAATAACTTATTTAAATAAAAAAACAGGATTAATTAAAATCCTGTTTTTTTTATTTTATCAAAATCATTATTTAATTATTTCACCTTCAATTGGTCCAGGAATTACGGTATCTTTTTTCATTCTTAAAACTAAAAATTGTTGCAATACTGTTAAAGCTGTAAACATAAACCAATAAAGAGTTAGACCGCCAGGAAGTGATAAACCAAAAACAACCGTCATGACCGGGAAGATATAGGTCATTTGCTTATTCATAATATTTGTCATACTCTCTTCGGTGCTTGAATCTTTTTGGCCAATATTAGCTTTCTTTTGCTTAGCTAGCATCATTTTACTTTGAATAAATTGAGCTACACCAGCTAAAACCGCTAAATAAATAATTGGCTTACTTAAATCCATGAACCCTAAAGATAAGGTATGAAAATTTGTTGGTTTAGCTAAAAAAGAATAAACCAGTCCTAAATCTTCTTGGAGTCCGGTTCTTAAAACTCTAAAAACGGCGAATAAAAAAGGTAATTGAATAAGTAAGGGTAAACAAGAGGATAAAGGATTTATCTTATGTTCTTTATACAAATTCATGGTTGCTTGACCAAGTTCTGCTTTATTGTCAGCAAATTTTTTCTTAAGTTCATCGATCTTTGGTTGAATGGCTTGAAGTTCCGTTTGCGATTTAATCGCTTTCTGTGACAAAGGCCATAATGCCAATTTGATTATAATTGTCATTAAAATAATCGCTATTCCTAAATCAGCCGTATTATTATACAAAAAAGCTAAAAGGTTTAAAATTGGTTGATAGCAAACAACTTGATAAAGATACAACATAAATAAATAATAATTTTATTAAATAAGCGGGTCAT
>Ga0302215_10002133_pt1 | contig 13788 bp, 13 predicted proteins | sample II_Fen_N3_1_FD_194580 | JGI IMG/M metagenome (GOLD analysis project Ga0302215, IMG submission 194580) | Peat permafrost microbial communities from Stordalen Mire near Abisko, Sweden - II_Fen_N3_1 | ecosystem: Environmental > Terrestrial > Soil > Wetlands > Permafrost | place: Sweden: Abisko...
GATACACGACACCTGATGGTTTTAACTCGAAAATCGGCGATTCGTACACATTACATATCAAAACTTCCGATGGAAATATTTACGAGTCAAAACCGCAGGAACTGCTGCCTCCTCTGTCGTACGATAGCATTTATGGACTACACACCGACAATCCATATTTAGGAGAAAATAACCAGCTAAAGTTCAATATCGGAAGTAATATACTGATTGATATATTCCGGACGGTTACAAAAACCGATTCGTTCCCTCTGTGCAGATTCAAACCTGTCATCACCGTACAATATGAGTACAGGGAAGATATTGATACTTTATCGTACTGGACTAATAAATGCTGGAGAAGCATGCCGTTGAATGTAAATGAAGACATTACAGAAGATAAATCGCATGCAAGCAGTGCGGCAATTACAGGGCATTTACTCTGTTTTACTCCGGTTTTAATGGAAGGTTATGGGTTACCGGTGCCCAAAGATTTAGTGGAACTTCACTATTACTTACGAATAAATCAGTATACCATAAACCGGGATACTTATGACTTTTATACGGAAGCAAATAAACAATTGACAACTACCGGGAAAATATTTGATCCGATTGCCTCGCAACTGAAGGGCAACTTAACCTGTACGAATAATTCTTCTGAAATTGTAATTGGATTTTTTGAAGTATCCTCGGTATCTCATTCGGCAATTACTATCTATCAATCAATTGGCAGTCCGGGAGTAAATATGTTCCAGGTGCCTTATATCGACATTTCCGATGGAGCTATAAGATATAAAAAGGTAAAAAAAGGAGTAACTCCTGAAGATAAAGATTATATTGATCTTACACCAAGTTGGTGGACTCATTTGTAATTCAAAGTTATGATGAATATCGTATCAAAAATAAAAGGTAATCTGATTGTAATGCTCTTCTTTGTGTTGATTCGCATTCCTGTTTACGCGGAGAAGACCGGCCCTGAAACGATCTATCTTCACACCGATAGAACCGTTTATGTTGCAGGAGAAAGTATTCGCTATAAATTATACGTACTTGATGGAGTCACACAGAAACTGTCTTATAACAGTAAAGTTGGCTATATCGAAATCAGGGCTGCTTATCAGCTTCCTGCTATCCAGTGCAGAGTAAAAATAGATGCCGGGATTTCAAACGGAAGCATTTTATTACCGGACACCCTGACTTCCGGAGTTTATCAACTGGTGGCTTTCACTAGTTTTATGAAAAATTACAATGAATCCGGTTTCTTCCGGAATGAGATTGTGGTGATTAATAGTTTTGACAAGGATATGAATTTTAAGCTTTTATATCCGGATTATAAAATCGTATCCGATTCCATAGATAAACCGTTCAACATAATCCCCAACAAAAAAATATATAATACGCGGGAAAAAGTATCTGTACGGATTGACAAAACCGGTATAAACGCTAATCTTTCGGTTTCGGTTTTTGAAAATCCACGGATTCAGACTTCCTGTAATTCCATAACAGAGCTGATGCACAAAGCAGCCATACAACATCTGGATATGTTGGTAAATAAAAAGTACGTACCTGAACAGAATGGTAAAATACTCAGAGGAAGCGTACTTGATTCCATTACCGGGCAACCTGTTGCCAATGCTACGGTTTTACTTTCGTGTATAGATTCCGTTCCAAATCTTCAGGTTGCCAAAACAAATTCGGAAGGACTCTTTCAACTGTTATTAAACGAATATTATGAGGGAAAAGAGTTGTTTCTGACCATCCGGGATATGCCCTCCACCCAACACTGGAAAATAGAAAGGGAAGATGAATTCTCACTTTCTGAGAAATGGAATCCAACTTTTAAATACGACACAGGTATCTACAACAGTTTTTTTGTAAAAAGCGAAAATATCGCTTATATCAATCAGAATTATCCGGCCGAACAAGAATACGGTTCACCTGAATTATCCGGTAAAAAAGCTTATTTACCCCAACTTTATTATTGTTCTGTCAATCCGGTAATTCTTTCCGATTATACTCCGTTGAATGATTTTAAAGAGATTGTGAGGGAATTGTTTCCACAAGTGAGAATTACTAAAGAAAACGGGAACTATCGGGTTAGTGTGCTTAATGGTTCGCAAAAAATGTTTAGTGATGCTGAGATTGCTATTTTCCTCGATGGCGTTTATGTCGACGATCTCAATAAAATAATGGGATTAGGTTCGGAACAAATTAAAAAAATAGAAATATTAAATACCGAACGGATTTTTGGCAATCTGGTTTATAAAGGAGTAATCTCCATAATTTCCAAATCAAGCGTAATGGTAAAAACTACGCCTTCTTCGTGGTCGTTACGGTTTAGAAATGATCGGTTTAATGGTTCTGACAATTATGTTGAAGAGAATCCGGATTCAATCCACGATAAAAGAACTCCCTATTTCAGGCAATTACTTTACTGGAATCCGAACCTGGCGTTGAAAGAAGGTGAAAGCACCGGTTTTGATTTTATTACGTCCGACAATGAAGGCAACTTTCTAATTAAAGTAGAAGGTATTTCGGACGATGGACGACCGCTCAGTTTTACTTCGGAAATACAAGTTATCAAACATTTATCTGCTGAAAAATGAAACACATTATAATCTTTGCTTTTCTGTTGATTTCTGTTTCAACACCTGCTCAGTCAGTTGAAGTAGGAAAGCTTGTTAATGATTCGCTTTCGCTGGTGAAACTTACCGGTGAAACCTATTTTGAGATTAAAGGATATAACGGAGAGCAGTTCTACAATAAGAATTGGATGAAAGGTGATATTTTATTATCTACCGGCGAAATGATTTATAATGAAGAGCTGAGATACAACGGATTGTTTGATGAACTTATCTGGTATAACAGTTCGGTCTATCAGCAATTTAAACTTGATAAACCGTTGATTAGTGAATTCTGGCTTAAAAATGCAGACAAACCTTCAATCCATTTTAAACAAATAACGGTTGACAGTCTTACTGCCACCGCAAAACCATCCAACATATTTGCAGAAGTGGGAGTAGAAGGGAAAATTTGCTTATATATTCAGCGAAAAATAAGTAAAGTAAATGAAAACAATGTTTCTATTGATGGCGTGCTTTACCTGCAGGAAACAATTAAACCAACGCCCGTATATTACCTGAAACTGAATTCAAACAGCTATGTATTGTTGGAGAAAATAAAACTTAAACCATTCCTGCAACTATTTCCTGACAAATCGAAGCAAATAGCCCGTCTGGTTCGAAATAATAATTTAAAATTTAAAACAGAAGCCGATCTGATTAGACTCATCAGTCTTTTGAATGGGACGGACTCCCCGAATAACTAAAAGTAATTAAACCTGATAAACATTTTCAAATTATGGATGTTACGTGTTTTGAATTAAAATGAAAATACTCATTCAAAAAAACAGATAGAAAATGACAACATCAGATTTCTCAATTACGCTGTTCGTAGACCAAAGTACGAATGTAGTTTTTAATGCTATCAATAATGTCAAAGGCTGGTGGACTGAAAATCTGGAAGGTAATTCACAAAACCTGAATGATGAGTTTACCGTTCGCTTTGAAGATATCCATTATTCCAGACAAAGATTAATTGAAGTAATCCCTGACAAAAAAGTGGTCTGGCTCGTTACTGATAGCAACTTAAATTGGCTGAAAGACAAGCAGGAATGGACAAACACCAAAATCACTTTTGAAATTTCTCAGTATAATGACAAAACTAATATCTTATTTACTCATATCGGATTAGTTCCTCAAATTGAATGCTATCCTGACTGTTCGGATGGGTGGACCCAGTTTATACACGAAAGTTTATTGAGCCTGATAACAACAGGTAAGGGCAATCCTGACAAGATGAAATAAATAAAAACGGTTAAAGCTTGCATGTTATGGAAAAACATATGTTTATTCAAACAATATCTGAAGCGGAGGCCGATGGAATACTCCGCGATATTTACGAAGGTGACCGGAAAAGTAATGGGTATGTTCCTAACCATGCAAAGGTTTTTAGCCTTCGACCCGATGTACTGGAAGCGTGGCGTGCTTTTCAGGGAAGTATTCGGAAGAACCTGCGATTAAGAACTTACGAGCTGGTTACACTGGCTGCAGCGAGAGCGTTGAAATGTCGCTATTGCTTGTTGGCGCATGGTTCAATTCTGATTAAGAACGGTTTCAGCGTGGATCAGTTGCGTGCCATTCTCATTAATTTTCATGAAGCAGGACTTGAAGGCAAAGAAGTGGCCATGATGGACTTTGCACAAAAGATTATCCGGAACGCTAACGAAATGACTCAGGCAGATGTTGATAGTATGTACAAAGTTGGCTTCAATGATGTTGAAATTCTTGACATTACGCTGACGGCAACCATGCGGAGCTTTGCCAGTAAGACTTTTGATGCATTGGGAGCCACTCCGGATGAAGTATATCAGGTGCTCGAAGAACAATTGTCGGATTTGCTGCCGGATTGACTTGTTTTATAGAGTATTGACATGAACCAATTTAAAAAAACAAACAAATGAGCTTTATCAATTTGTTCTTTTTTCACGAACTCTCATAATCTGTATACAGTAGCAAGCAATACCTGAAAATAAAATACTATTTTTGTTGTCAGAAAGATATTGTTGGTTTATTGTTTCCCAACCTTTGCTTATGAGATTATTTCATCGTTTACTTTGTGTCGGGTTGATTGTGCTGCCGTTTTTTGGATGGGCACAGACCACATTAAAATTAGACAGTAAAAAAGTAATTGCCGGCGAAATATTGAACTACAAGGCTACCTGGGGCTTTTTTACCATTGGCAGTGCCAGCACAAAGATTGACAGGTCGCTCTACAGGGTTGGCAGCTACATTTGCTATAAAATTGATATAGCCGGACAAACCAATGGAATGGCAAAATTATTTTATGTGCGTGATAAATGGACATCGTATATTGATACGGCAACAATAACCACGCATTCATCGTTTCGCAGTATACGCGAAGGAAATTACGAGTTGGATGAACAGGTTCATTTCGATTATACCAAAAAAAAAGCTGAAGTGAAGGTATATGAAAAGAAATCAAAACTGTATAAACTGAAACAAAATTACGATACGCCTGAAAATATACGCGATGTAGTTGCCGGTTTTATGGTTTTTCGTTTGGTGAATCTATCGAAATACGCTAAAGGTGAGATTTTTACGATTAACGGTTTCTACGAAGACGAAGGTTATCAAATTAACGTCTCGTTTCAGGGAGAAGAATATATACAGACAGATTCGGGTAAGAAACGGTGTTATAAACTGAAGCCAATCGTTCCGAAGAATCATGTATTTAATGGGAAAGATGCAGTAACCGTGTGGTTGTCGGCCGACAAATCGAGAACAATTATTCGACTTCGCGCCAGAATGTTTGTCGGGAATATTCAGATTGATTTACAAAACTGATTACAACCCGGAAAGAATTTTAAAACTATATTTTAATCAACAAAGAACCAATAATTTTGAAAACAACAGGAAAATTACGAATAATCGGATTTCTGGTAGTCGGATTTATCATCCTGCTTTCAACGGCATGTAATGTAATAAACGAACCTGTTTTCGGTGGAACCGTAAAAGATGCTGATGGTAATGTTTATCATACCGTCACTATTGGAAACCAAACGTGGATGATTGAAAACCTGAAAACAACCCGTTTCAATGATAGCACGCTGATTCCGCTTGTAACCGACAGCGCAGCCTGGATTAATCTGAAAACACCGGGATATTGCTGGTACAATAATGATTCAACCACATTCAACGGTACGTATGGAACTTTATATAACTGGTTCGCAGTGAATACCGGCATGTTAGCACCCAAAGGCTGGCATGTAGCCACTGAAGCAGAATGGACAACGCTCGAAAGCAACGTTTCACAATTCATGACCTTATCCGGATCGTTGCCCAAGATATTAGCTTCGACAAGCAACTGGAAAGGTTCCATTGGATCAAGCACACCGGGCAATAATTCTAAAATAAATAACAGTTCCGGTTTTTCGGCTCAACCCGGTGGTACACGTTCAAACACTATTTTTTCATTTAACGAGGTAGGTTATAAGGGGGCGTGGTGGAGTTCAACAAAGAATGATTCAATTTCAGCCCGCAGTTTATCAATCAGTTATAAACTTAACACCGTGGATTGGGGAAAATCTCAGATGCAATATGGATTTTCGGTACGATGCATCAAAGATTCCAATTAAAAAAGAACAATATCATTTGAAATTTGAATGATTTGTTTCGTTTCGAATGGCATCATGGAGGTTATAATATAAAATTACTTAAATTAATTGGTATACCAATTAATTTTTTGTGCCATTACTCAATTCTTTACTTAGATTTGTCGCAAAATTAATCAGAAAATTATGCGTATCAAAATCACAAAACCTTTTCCAACGATCGTTGGTCTTTTTTTGCTCTTCTTTTTAGTCAGTTTAAAATCATATTCTGCTTCCATTGGCGAAATATCTCGTACCGGAAGTTATCTGGCAAATGGAAATTACCAGTGGATTTACAAATGCATGATCAGTTCCTCCAATGAATCGAATGAACAATTAGCTGTTTCATTATCAAAACCATCTGATTTTCCTTTTGAAATCAGCAACTTGGCTGCTGTCCTTTCAGTTGAACCAAAATCGTCAAAAATAATTGAATTCGCGGTAACTGTTCCGGCTTCGTATATCAAAGAACCGGTAAATATGACAATGTTTAATCTGACATTGTCATTAAAAAGCGCACCAGAAAGCATTGTCAATAAGAAATTCTCCGCAAGTGGTCCGCTTCCGCAGCATCCGCGGCTTTTTGTGCGAAGTTCAGAGATACAGGATCTTCGCCGCAGGTTTTCAAATCCTGATTTCTATGATTTAAAAAAGGTTTTCAACGAACAAAAGTCTTATGGCACGGATGGAAAAGTAACTTCAGAAAAACCGGACGAACATATCCGGCAAAAAATGGAAGCGCTGGCATTGGAATATATGCTTGATAATTCCAAAAAAGCTTCCGGCAGGGAAGCCATAACGCTGGCTATAAACTATATGACCTTGTATGCAGCGATACGAACCGCTAAAGCGGAAGGTTATGAGGATAATACAAATACCTACGATGCCCTGATTGGTGCAGCGTTTGTTTACGACTGGTGTTATACTTTATTGACAGACAAGGAAAAACAGGATTTAATGGCCGGCATGAAAAAGGTTTGTCTGATTGGTGAATACGGATTGCCCGGAACGAGCAAGGTACAATATCTGGCCGGACATTACGGCGAATGCGCTCCAACTGCCTACCTGGCTATCGGAATCGCAACGTTTGATGAAGATCCTTCCTTCTTTAATTATGAATACGACGAACAGGTAAACAAGTTTGCTCCTTCGCGCAATCCCATGTACAAAGCCGGAACGCATCATCAGGGAGCGCAATACATTCATGTTCGGTATACGCATGAATTGCTGCAGCATTTTATGTTGAATGAGTTGGGAATAAGTCCGTACGATAAAGACATTTCAAAAGCGGTTTACCGCGCCATTTACGATATAATTCCACAGAAAACAGATATGGATGGTATGCCCGAAGGTGATGGACACAATCATCTGGAAATGGGTTACAGCCAGTTGTTCTATCTGGCTGCAAATTTGTCAAAAGATCCGGTGTTGGAAACCGTTTCGAAAAAATACCTGATGGAACAGAAAAACCAGAGTGCGCGGCTTTTTATCTATCACAATCCCGAAATTCAGTCAAAACCAATGGACAGTTTATGTTTGAGTCGGTTTTTCCCTTCTCCATCCGGTATTATGATTGCGCGCACCAAATGGGATATGGATAAAACCGGCTACGATTCGAATGCTATGGTGGTAGTTATGAATATGAAAGAATATAATGCACAGAATCATACGCATTTGGATGGCGGTCATTTTGGTATTTATTACAAAGGACATTTGGCTCTCGACGCCGGTATTTATCAGGGAAAAGATGCGCAAAACGGTTGGGCGAAACTGAATTATACCAATTACTTTGCACGCACCATTGCACACAATTCGTTGCTTATTCTTGATCCAAACGAACCATTGCCATATGGTTGGGATAAAAAGGCTGTGGTAAAAGCACGCGATGGCGGACAGTTCTTCTTTGCCGATCATGCCTGGGATACCAGCAAGGATATGTTTGCAGCCGGAAAATCGTCGGAAATACTGGCTCAGGAAATTTCAAACGGCATGCAACCGGATTACACCTATTTTAAAGGCGATTTGACCAAAGCGTATAATGTGCCTAAGTTTGTGGGTGTTTATCCACCGAAAGCCGAAACGGTTCGCCGGAGTTTTGTATTTCTGAATCATAAATCGAATGATATTCCCGGAACACTGATTGTATTGGATAAAGTGGTGTCTACCAATGCATCATTTAAGAAAACGTGGCTCTTACATACTCAGAACGAACCAACAGTTTCCAAAAATATCATTATAGCAGTAAATACCGACAATGGAAGAAATGGTAAACTGGTTAACACCATTTTATTGCCTGAAATTAAAAATCAGGATATTCAGAAAATCGGTGGACCGGGCAAGGAATACTGGTCTGATGGTACGAACTGGGGAAGTGTGATGCAGGAAGATGCCGGTGGCTGGCGCATTGAACTTTCCCCGGTAATCGCTTCGCTGTCCGATAATTTCCTCAATGTTATCCAGGCTATGGATGCAGATAAAAATGTAGGTAAACAAACTATTGATAAAGTTTTCTCCGAAAACGGTGAATACGTTGCCATACAAGTAAAAGACCGAATTGTTGTCGAGCAACTTTCACTCGGGAAAAATGAAAAGGAAATAAAATTCGCTCTTGGCGATTCAAAAACCACTTACAAAGTGCTTGTAACAGACCTGAAAGCGGGTAAATGGAAAGTAACTTCCGCGGCAGGAGTCAAACATGCCGATGTAACCGAATCGGCCGGAACTCTTTACTTCGAAAGCGCCGGAGGTAAGTTCGGAATTGAAAAAGAGTAGGAGAGAAGCGTTTTGTATATCTGAGAACAGGCTGAATTTTGCAGGGAATTCAGCCTGTACTTTATTTAGTCAACTTATCCAACGCTTTTGCAATCCGTTCCACCTTCATTTCGTCATTTTTGACAAAATAAATCCAGTCAATCAGCTCTTTTTGCTCGGATTCGGACAGGTGTTGGAAGTTTTGAAGCGCCGCAGGCTCATCGTTCAGGCAGGTAAGAAAATCTTCAGGAACAACGGTCGGCAATTCCTGCGAATACAGAATCACATGCACCCAATCGCCTTCGTTTTTCTTTATTTTTTTGCGGATTTCTGATTTTACGGGCAACATTAAGGTGTTATTGCCCATGGGCATAAGGTGGTAATTGCTTATTTCATACCCATCAATGCTTCCACGCACTTTCACCCAACCAAACTAGGCATGCTTATCCTGTTGGATTTCGGGTAACATGGCAAACGTCCAACCACCTTTTCCGGGATATTTTTGCAGTAAATAATCCTGATCTACCAGTGGAGCTTGGGAGGAAATGGATTCCATTGTGATAGTATAAAATAATACCTACAATAACTCTTTCAATGCATTTACAAAACCTATAACTTCCTCTTCGGTGGTATCAAACGAACACATCCAGCGTTGTTCGTGCGTTTCCGCATCCCATTCATAAAAAGGATACTGACTTCTCAACGATTGAATAACTTCAACCGGAATAATGGCAAATACGGCATTGGCATCAACACTTCGGGTAATCTGAACTTCGGGAAGTTCACCCACTTTCGTGGCAAGTAACCGGGCCATTTCATTGGCATGGGTCGCCATGCGCAACCATAAATCATTGGTAAGCAAAGCACCGAATTGAGCTGCTATAAAGCGGTTCTTCGAGAAAAGTTGTCCGGTTTGTTTGTGAAAATAAGGGGCATTTGCTTTCAGTTCCTCGTTGAAAATCAACACGGCTTCGCCAATCATCAATCCGTTTTTGGTTCCACCGAAACTCATGATATCTATACCGCAATCCACTGTAGCTTCTTTCAGGCTTACACCAAGTGCTGCCACTGCATTCGAAATCCGGGCACCATCCAAATGAACATACATCCCGTTGGCATGCGCAAAATCGCAAAGTGCTTTCAGTTCTTTAATAGTATAAACCGTTCCGAGTTCGGTACTCTGACTGATTGAAATCACTTTGGGTTGCGTGTTATGAACGTTCCCGATGCGATTAAGCAACGGTTTAATCATATCCGGCGTAAGTTTGCCATCGTTGGTTTTAAGGGGCAGGAGCGAGCAACCAATGCTTTGAGTCGGAGCGCCGCATTCGTCGGCAAGAATATGCGCATATTCCGAACAAACAACAGCCTGAAACGGCAATGTGCAGCATTTCAGGCAGGTTACATTGGCTCCGGTACCATTAAAAGTATAGAGTACGCTTACTTTACCGAATAACTTTTCGAAAAGTTTATTGGTTTCTTCCGTAAATTGATCGTCACCATACGAAATCTGGTGTTGAGCGTTAGCACGTTGAATGGCTTCAAAAACTTCGGGATGAATGCCCGAATAATTATCACTAGCAAATGATTTCATTGTTTATTATAAAGATTATAGAATCAAGATATTAGAGCCAAGACATTAAATCCAAGAGTCAAGACAGCTCATTTTGTCTTGACTCTTGGTTCTTTTATCTTTTAGTCTGATTAAAATTTGAATTTATCAAAGAAACCTTTTGATTTTGTTTCCTCTACGGTTACTGTTTCTTCTGTTGCCACCGGTTCATTTGTTCTGTATTCGCGCTGTGGGGCTTCACCTTGTTCTTTTTTGATAAAACTAACCACATCTTCAAGTCCTTCAATAAACTTGTCGAAATCTTCCTTGTATAAGAATATTTTATGTTTTTCGTAAGTAACCTGAGCATCTTCGTCCGAACCGACAACTTTCTTTTTGCTTTCGGTAATAGCTAAAAATAAATCCTCGTTCCTGCTTTTCTTTACGTCGAGATAATAGATTCTTTTGCCGGCTTTAATGGCTTTCGAATAGATAATTTCGGTGTCTTTCTTTTCAATTTCAAACTTCTTTTTCTCTACTTCCATAATGCTACTTAATTTATAAACAATTATAAAACACTCAAATCATTTTTCATTTGAGTCCCCAAATTTCTGTATTTTTTTTGAATATATCAAACAAAAACGCCTTTTTGTTGCAATATATTTATTTTTAATCGATAATTTGGTTCCGCTCATAAAGCTTTGTATAAAACCTGCAAGGCGAAAATGATTCATTTGATACCGAAATAATAAATAAGATGGACTATATACTGCTATTTATCAATGTGTTATTCTAATCTTATATTTTTAAAAGTCGAATCGATGGAATAAACAAATAATATTCTTATTTTTGTCATAGTTTTTTATGAAAACATTCGCATGTGATCTTTCAAACAAAACAGTGGGAATCAGCGTTTATTTTCAGAGAAATAAGATCAAAAATTACTGTTAATTCATTCAAATTTAATTTATAATCATGGAATCTACCGTAAAACTTTATTCGCTCAAAGCAGTTGAACTCAAATCGTATGCTTTTGCCACTTTATTCATTGCCGGAAACATAATTTTTCCTCAGGTAAGTCACCTGATTCCAATGGGTGGAATGATTTTGTTGCCAATTTACTTTTTTACACTTATTGCAGCCTATAAATACGGTTTCTTTACCGGATTACTTACTGCAGTGGCTTCACCAATCATTAACCATTATCTTTTTGGCATGCCGGGCACCGAAATGTTGCCTATTATTCTTATCAAATCGGGTTTACTCGCAGTAGCTGCCGGTTATATGGCTCAACGCACCAACGGAATTAAAATTCAAAGTTTACTACTTGTTATTTTGTTTTATCAGGGAATAGGAATGATTGCCGAATTTGCTTTAACCGGTAGTTTTATGGCTGCAGTTCAAGATATTCGTCTCGGATTTCCGGGAATTCTGCTTCAGTTGGTTGGTGGATTTTTCTGTTTGAAAGCAATTTCTAAATGGTGATTGGTTCATCAGTTGATTAGTTTATATATAACAAAAAATGGAAAAGACATTTGATGAAGTAATGGTGCGTGTGAGGGAGATTGATATTCCCGAGGAGTTTGATATGGTGGTGGCCATTGCCAATGGTGGGATTATTCCGGCGGCTATGATAAACCAACGCTTGGGCTGCGAATATCACTTGCTGAAACTGAATCTGCGCGATGCCATGCAAAACAAACTGTATGACAAGCCTAAATTGCTCGAAGAAATTGATTTTGATTATAAAAATAAACGGATTTTATTGGTCGACGACCGTGTAAAAACAGGGACAACACTCACTTTTGCTAAAGAATTACTTTCGGAGGCAAAAACAGTAAAAACGCTGGCTGTAAATGGAATAGCAGATTACTGCCTCTACAATGAAAGTTGCTTCCGCTTTCCGTGGATCGTTTAAAAAACATGCAATGCACAATTCATTCAATTGAATTGTGCATTTTTTTAATTTCAGGATAGCCAAAAAAATAGTATCTTTGCACCGAAATAAAAAAGCGTTCACTGAATTTTATGATTAATAGAGCACTATTACGTATAAAGATTGTTCAAATCTTATATTCCTATTATAAGAGCGATGGCAAGTCGTTGCCGGTCGCCGAAAAAGAATTGTTACACAGTATCGGAAAAACATACGATCTGTACTTTCATCTTTTGCAATTATCAGTTGAAATAACCCGTTATGCAGCTGAAAAAATTGAAACCAAACGAAACAGGCTTCTTCCTTCAGCCGAAGATTTAAATCCAAACACACGGTTTATCGATAATACATTTATTGCACAACTTTCTTCCAATGTGCAGTTTAATGAATATCTCAAAGGTCATAAACTTTCGTGGGTAAATAATCCGGATATTATCAAAGAACTTTATGATGTTATAATTGAATCCGATTTTTATAACGAATATATGAATGCAGCTTCTGTGGATTATGCAGCCGATAAAGATATCTGGCGGAAAATTTACAAAAAAGTAATCCTGCAAAACGAAGAACTGGACGATTCGATTGAAGATCAAAGTATCTACTGGACTGAAGATATTGAAATGGTGGTGAGTTTTATCATTAAAACCATTAAACGTTTCGAAATAGATAAAGGCGATGAACAACCACTACTGCCGATGTTTAAAGATCAGGAGGATGCAGATTTTGCCACAAAACTGATTCATTCTGTTTTATCGAACGGAGATAAGCTTCGTGAAATGATTGATGTGAATACAAAAAACTGGGAACTGGACCGGATTGCATTTATGGACATTGTGATTATGGAAGTTGCTTTGGCCGAATTGCTTAATTTTCCAACCATTCCGGTGAATGTAACTTTGAATGAGTATATTGAAATTGCCAAGACCTATAGCACCGACAAAAGCGGTACATTTATTAACGGTGTGCTCGATAATATTGTTGGAGAGTTGAAAAAAGAAAATAAGTTGATTAAAGTGGTGATGTTTACTGATAATAAGAAATAAATCTATTATATTTGCAATTATAAATTATTAAACGAAAAATGACATGAATCTATTAAGTATTTTATTACAGGCAGCTGCTCCGGCAGCAGGTGGAGCAAGCAATTACACCGGAATATTAATGATGGTTTTAATATTTGTGGTGTTTTATTTCTTCATGATTCGTCCACAAAGCAAACGTCAGAAAGAGATTAAAAAACAACGTGAGGCCATGAAAGCAGGTGATTCGGTGGTAACTTCCGGTGGAATTTATGGTAAAGTAAAAGACATTAAAGAAACTACAGTTGTTATTGAAATAGCT
>Ga0302215_10002135_pt1 | contig 13785 bp, 13 predicted proteins | sample II_Fen_N3_1_FD_194580 | JGI IMG/M metagenome (GOLD analysis project Ga0302215, IMG submission 194580) | Peat permafrost microbial communities from Stordalen Mire near Abisko, Sweden - II_Fen_N3_1 | ecosystem: Environmental > Terrestrial > Soil > Wetlands > Permafrost | place: Sweden: Abisko...
CAAGAAAGAAAAGGCAAGAATATTGTAGTTGTTGATTTAAATAAGCTGCACGAGTCACCTTGCAGTTATTTTGTTATTTGTGAGGGTGATTCTAATGTACATGTAAATGCCATCGCGCTATCTATCAAAGATTGGGTTCGTGAACAGATTCAGATTAAACCATACGCAACTGACGGTTTTGAAAATTGTGAATGGATCGCGATGGATTATGGCCAGATTATTGTACATGTTTTTCAACGTCATTCACGCGCATTTTACGACTTAGAGCATTTGTGGGCTGATGCCAATTTGAAAAGACTGGTTGATGTCCCCTAATCTCAATGTTGAAACACAACTACGAATTAATTTTATCTGAAAAAACGATCAACTGAAGAAATAATGGAAAATAAAACACCAAACCAAAATCCGGTTAAACCAACCGGTAAAATGCCTAAATTCAACATATCCTGGATTTATGGAATTATCATTCTCGTGCTTTTAGGGTCGTACTTTTTTAGTGATAATGTTCAATCCAAGGTTGTGCCTTTTTCAACTTTCGAGGAATATGTAAAAGCTGGATTGGTTGAGAAAATCGATGTATATCCTGCGAAAAACAGTTTAGAAGCTGTTGTCACAAAGGAATCTGTAAAGAAAGTTTTTGGTGAAAAGTCAGAATCGTATGCAAAAGACCGGCTAATAACTGTTAACTTTCCGACTGTTGATCAATTCTCTAAATTCATACAACAAGCTAAAGATCAGAATATTTATAAAGGAGTAGTAGAATACAAGGAAAGCAAGAATTATCTGGATTTATTTTTATATTCTGTATTTCCGATTTTGCTTTTATTCGGCTTTTTCATTTTTATGAATCGACGGATGTCCGGCCAAATGGGCGGAGGCGGCAGTGGAGGCATTTTTAATGTTGGAAAATCTAAAGCTCAGCTTTTTGATAAAGGTGACGGTACCAATAAAATAACTTTCAAAGATGTTGCCGGATTGGCAGAAGCCAAACAGGAAATCGAAGAAATTGTTGCATTTTTAAAAAATCCATCCAAATATACCGAACTTGGTGGCAAAATTCCAAAAGGAGCTTTATTAGTTGGCCCTCCCGGAACCGGAAAAACCTTGCTTGCAAAAGCAGTGGCAGGTGAAGCTGATGTTCCGTTTTTCTCCATGTCAGGTTCAGATTTTGTGGAAATGTTCGTAGGGGTTGGAGCTTCGCGTGTTCGTGATTTATTCCGTCAGGCAAAAGAAAAAGCACCATGTATCATATTTATTGACGAAATTGATGCTGTTGGCCGTGCCCGTGGCAAGAATCCAAATATGGGAAGTAATGACGAACGGGAAAATACATTGAATCAGTTATTGACAGAAATGGATGGTTTCGGATCAAACAGCGGCGTAATTATTCTGGCTGCAACAAACCGCGCAGACATTTTGGACAAAGCATTGCTTCGCGCCGGACGTTTTGACAGACAAATTCATGTTGACTTGCCGGATGTTCATGAGCGGAAACAAATTTTCAATGTTCATTTGCGTCCAATCAAGATAAACGAAACGGTTGATGTAAATTTCCTTGCACGTCAGACTCCGGGATTTTCGGGCGCCGATATTGCTAATGTTTGTAATGAAGCAGCTTTAATTGCTGCCCGAAAAAATAAATCATTTGTTGAAAAACAGGACTTTTTGGATGCGGTAGATCGTATTGTGGGAGGTTTGGAGAAGAAAACCAAAATTACCACCAACGCTGAAAAGAAATCAATTGCCTATCATGAAGCCGGACATGCCACCATCAGTTGGATGACAGAACATGCCAATCCATTAGTGAAAGTTACTATCGTACCGCGTGGTGAAGCTTTGGGAGCTGCCTGGTATTTGCCGGAAGAACGTCAGTTGACAAATCGTGAACATATGTTGGATGAAATGTGCTCTACGTTGGGTGGACGAGCTGCAGAAGAAGTTTTCCTGCATCAAATGTCAACCGGCGCAATTAATGATTTGGAACGTGTTACCAAACGTGCTTACGCCATGGTGGCTTATTTCGGAATGAGTCCGGAATTGGCAAACATGAGTTATTACGATTCGACCGGTAATTCTGATTATGGATTTACAAAACCATATAGTGAAAAAACGGCAGAACTAATTGATTCTGAAGCTAAGAATATTGTTGCAGTTGAATATGAACGGGCTAAAAAGATTCTGAAAGAAAATGCTGCAAAGCACAATGAACTGGCAGAATTGCTGATTGAAAAAGAAGTTATTTTTGCAGAAGATTTGGAAAGAATATTTGGTAAACGACCCTGGACATCCCGAAATGATGAGTTAATGGCTCAAAACGGAAATATGGATGAATTGGATGCTCCTGCTGAGGTCAAAACTGAAGAAAAAAAGGATGAATCCTCAGAACCAAAAGTAGAATTAAATGCCTGATTTATCCAGAGAGAAAATACTACAACGAATAGAAGCCGTCCGTACCGGACGGCTTGCTTTTGTTGAAACACCTTCGTCCGAACCAATCTACAAGCCTATTTTGCCAGATTCAGTAACTTGTTTTAAAAATGAAATTGAAGCAATAAACGGATTATGTATTTTGTGTGAAGATGAATCGGATGTTTACCTCAAATTAAAATCATACGTTCAGGAAAATAATATTCCTTCAATTTTTTGTCGTGATTCATATATTGCCTCGCAATTAGATAAGAACGAAATCTCATTTTCTCAGAATCCTGATCATTTTATTGATATGCAGGCGGGAATAACCGGATGCGAATTTTTAATTGCCCGTACTGGAAGTGTTATGGTTTCTTCGGCATCTCAATCGGGCCGGCAAATGACCGTTTTTCCACCGGTTCATTTTGTTTTGGCACATGTTTCTCAGATGGTAGATTATGTTGAGGATGCAATGGTTGCCATACAGGAGAAGTATGGAGAGAATCTGCCTTCAGGTATTTCTACGATTACCGGACCAAGCCGTACAGCTGATATTGAAAAAACACTGGTTTTAGGCGCGCACGGACCAAAAGAATTTATCGTTTTTCTTTCCACAAAATAAACTTTTGTTATCTTTGTAAGATGTTTAACTTTCAGGATGACTAGACTGAAAATCTGATTTTGTATCTTCGTTTTGTTACTCAACTATTTCAAATTCAATAAAATAATAATATGAAACGCTCTAATTTATTTCTTGTCATTTTTGCTTGTTCTTTTGTGCTGTTTTCATGTAAGCCGATTTATAAATGTGGTGAAGCCAAACCTGCTAAGAAATTATTCTACATTCCTAAAATTGTTCAAAATGTAATTGATGAACGCGATTCGTTATGCTCAACTTTGTCGGTTAGAGAAACTCAAATCTCTGATTTAAAGAATACTGTATTAGTAAAAGATTCGAATATTGCTAAACTGGATTCGAATATTGCCCGGTTGGAAAAGAAATATAAAGATTTGACTAATACAAGTTTGTCACAAAACGAACAGTTTAATCTGGAATTGACTAAAAAATCGAATGAATTAAATCAAAAATCCAACGACATAATTGCGAAAGAAAAACTGTTGAAAGAACGGGAAAATACTCTGAATGAATTGAAGAAAGTTATTGCCCGTCAGGATTCTATTACTAAAAGATTAAACGATATTTTGAGGGATGCATTGTTGAGCTTCAAGTCGGATGAACTTTCAGTTGAGGTTAAAAACGGTAAAGTATACGTTTCCATGTCTGATAAGTTGTTGTTCCAGTCGGGTAGTGCTGCCGTTGAAGAAAAAGGACTTGCAGCCATTAAAGTACTGGCGGATGTATTGAATAAGAACAGTGATATCGATATTCTAGTTGAGGGTCATACCGATAATTTGCCAATAAAAACGATACAATATAAAGATAACTGGGATTTGAGTGTGGCAAGAGCAACTTCAATTGTTCGTATTTTAACCACAGATTATAAAATTACGCCAACAAGACTAACGGCTTCGGGTAAAGGCGAGTTTTTGCCAAGAGCTACTAATTCTACAGCCGAAGGCCGTGCGAAAAACAGAAGAACTGAAATAATTTTATCTCCAAAGTTGGATGAAATTATGAAGCTCATCAAATCAAATTAATACGAAAGGAAAGTCACAATACGCACCTTAATTCCTGTAAATGCTTATGAATAACTTTGTAAAACGAACTCTCAGTGGATTTCTTTTTGCGGCACTGATTATTGGTTCTATTTTGCTCAGCCGGTATTATGTGTTTTTAGCAGTTTTTGCATTGATTGCAGGATTAACTGTACGTGAATTTCATAAACTGACAAATCAAAATGCGGATGTAGATGTAAATCAGTGGTTTGCAATGATTGGAGCAGTTTTACTTTTTGTGACTTCTTATTTGTTCGCAACCAAAACAGTTGGTTATCCGATTTTTTCGATTTACGGGTTTTATGTGGTTTTTGTCTTAATCTCCGGATTATACAATCAAAAATCCAACCCAATTCATAACTGGGCCTATTTCGTTTTGGGACAGATTATGGTGGCATTGCCTTTCTCGTTGTTGAATTTTATACTCTTCATCAATGGTTTGCAACCATACATACTTTTAGCAGTGTTTGCAACCATTTGGGTAAACGATACCGGAGCTTATCTGGTAGGAGTTAGCATTGGTAAACATCGATTGTTCGAACGTATTTCTCCGAAAAAATCGTGGGAAGGATTTGTCGGTGGAGCTTTAGCTGCTTTGATTTCCGGTTATTTGTTTTCAATATATATTCCGGAAATAAATTTGATAAACTGGCTTATTTTTTCTGAAATAATTGTCGTTTTCGGAACCTACGGTGATTTAATGGAATCACTTGTGAAAAGAACGGTTGATGTGAAAGATTCAGGTACTATTATTCCCGGACACGGTGGATTATTTGATCGTTTTGACAGTATGTTACTCGCTGCTCCGGTAATTTTTATTTACCTTAGCTTCATTTTTTATAAATAAATAATTCTGACTTACTAATTCAAGTTCAATATGAAATATAATTTTGATGAGATTCGTTGTTACAACAATGATGAGGTACATGATGCTTTGGAACGTTTGAGTAACGAAAAACAGTTTATGAAAGTGCTGAGCACTATTTATCCTCTTCTACCGAAAGAAGTTATTAAGCAGCGTTTGCTTAGCTTCAACACGAATTATGATTTTCAGAGAGATATGGTAAATCCGTTTTTGAAATATCTGGAGGCCAATATGACTAAAGGAATTTCTCTGAATGGACTTGATAAAATTGATCAGTCTAAATCGTATTTATATATTTCCAACCATCGCGATATTATCTTGGATTCAGCCTTCCTTTGTGGAAAATTTATTGATAATAAAATGAATACGGTTGAAATTGCTATTGGTGATAATTTATTGATTTTCCCATGGATTGAAGACTTAGTGCGTGTAAATAAAAGTTTTATTGTGAAACGAGGCTTGAGTGCAAGGCAGGTTTTAGAAAGTTCACAACGTCTTGCAGCTTACATTGCTTATACGATTAATGATAAAAATCAATCAATCTGGATTGCTCAACGTGAAGGACGGGCTAAAGATTCTAACGACCGTACCCAGGAAAGTCTGTTGAAAATGTTCAATATGCAGGGTGGGGGAAGCTTTATTGAAAATATGGCTAAGCTGAATATTTGTCCGCTTTCAATTTCATACGAATACGATCCTTGTGACTTTCTGAAAGCGAAAGAAATGCAGCAACGTCGCGATGATCCTGATTTTAAGAAGCATCCAATGGATGATTTAATCAATATGCAAACCGGAGTAATGGGTTACAAAGGGACTGTTGTTTATGAAATTACCGGAGATATCAATAAGGATTTGAAAAAGATTGGAGAAGAAGCAACCGGACGTAATGAGCAGATACAGCTTACGGCTGAACTGATTGATAAGCGAATTCATTCCAATTACACTATTTTTGCTGTCAACAAAATTGCATACGATCTTATCAAAGGTTCGAATAACTTCTCAAATGAATATTCAATCGTTGAAAAACTGGATTTCGAACGGTATTTGTCATTGCAGATTGCAAAAATCGATCTTCCTGAAAAAGATGAATACTATTTGATGAAGAAACTGCTTGAAATGTATGCCAATCCACTGATAAACCAACTCAGTTTAAACCCAAACTACTTCGAAGAAGGAGAATAAATAGAAACAATAAACCCGATCTGTATAAGACCGGGTTTATTGTTTCTAAGCTTTAAGAGAGGTTCAATAACCCAAAATTTTCAACATCGATTTGTAACTCTGTTCTTTTGCAAATAATTTTGTAAAGTATTCACCATCTTCATCTTTGTCAATAATTACCAACTTTGGAGCAGGAATAAGACAGTGCTGAATCCCGCCAAATCCGCTCAACGATTCCTGATAAGCTCCGGTATGGAAAAATCCAATATATTGTTCGTGGTCTTCGTGCATTTTGGGTAAGAAAACCGCATTGGAATGAACCTCGGCATTATAAAAATCTTCACTGTCGCAGGTTAGACCACCTAAGTTTACGCGTTCGTATTCCGAATCCCAGTTGTTGATTGCCAGAAATACATACCGCTGATTGATAGCCCATGTGTCGGGTAAAGTGGTCATAAATGAACTGTCAATCATATTCCACAGCTCGCGGTCATTCTGTTTCTTTTGGTTTACAATGGAATAAAGCATGGCACCGCTTTCGCCAACTGTGTACGAACCGAATTCAGTGAAAATATGTGGTTCGGGTACTCCGTTTTGTGTGCAAATGGTTTTTATCTGAGCCACAATTTCTTCTGCCATGTATTCGTAGTCATACACCATATCTAAGTGTGTTTGAATCGGGAAACCACCGCCGATATTCAAACTATCCAGCTGAGGACACTTTTTTTTCAACTCACAATACAGGTTTACCGCTTTATTCAACTCATTCCAGTAATATGCCGTGTCTTTTACTCCGGTATTGATAAAGAAATGAAGCATTTTCAGTTCAACCTGCGGATTGTTGGCAATGTGTTTGGTGTAATAGGGAATAATGTCATTATAACGAATACCCAGTCGTGATGTGTAGAAGTCAAACTTCGGTTCTTCTTCGGCAGCAATACGTATACCCACATTAAACTTTATATCAAAATCTTTTAGAAATAAGTCAAGTTCAAATTTATTGTCAAGTATGGGAATAACGTTTGAAAATCCCTGACGCATTAGACTTTGAATGTTTTCAACATATTGAGGACGTTTAAATCCGTTACATACCACAAAAGTGTCTTGTTTAATTAACTCCTGTTCGTATAAAGACTCTAATATGTTGATGTCGAATGCGGAAGAAGTTTCAATGTGTACGCCGTGTTTCAATACTTCTTCCAATACAAATGAGAAGTGCGAACTTTTAGTACAATAGCAATAATTATAATCACCTTCGTAATCAACTTTTGCCATGGCAACATTAAACATGCGTCGTGCTTTCTGAATGTTTTCGGCTATTTTAGGCAAATAAGATATTCTCAAAGGAGTTCCGTATTGTTTAATGATGTCCATTAACGGAACGCCACACCATTCCAGTTCGTTTTCAACAATATCGAATTCATCGTTCGGAAACTCGAAGCTTTGTTCGATAAGATCTTTATATTTGTTTTTCATTGATGTCTTACTGTTTAATGAAATTACTGAAAGTAAATTAGTCGGATTGAGTTTTTTTCTTTAAACTAAATGAGTTGGATTGTAATTTGTGATATAAAAAAGTGTGCAAAAGTAATCTTTTATTTTATAATACAGATAATTCAATTCGTTTTTTTTGAAATTATTAGTAAGGATCGGTTTATTTGTTTTTGAAATCGTACTCTGCAAAGAAACTGATGTGATTCGTTTTGAAGTAAGAAGTGTATTTGTTTTGTATTCATTCTTTTCCAATTTTAGAGTTGTTCGAAACGAATAAATTCCTTCTTGATTATATTATCATGTTTTATCGAAAAACAACAAATTCATTTTGTTATTCAAAAAAATATATCTTTCTTTGTGTAATAAATCAGATGCTAACTTTTGCCTTTGTTCTATGAAGCGATTAAAAACATTATGTATTATTTTATTGATTGTTTTCTTTGGAAGTATTTATCAGGGGGCTGTTTTACCTTTTGTTGAAGGGGTGAAGTATGGTTTGACGATAGCAAAATACCAATTGGATCACAATAAAAAAACCGATGATTTTACTTTGATGGATGTGGTGGCTAAGGATAATAATTACCTGGATGAATCGGAGACAAATATCAAAACGGGAGAAAAAGTACTGATTCGCCCGAGTAATATGACCATTATAGTTCGTACTTTACCCGATAAACCGGCATGGACACTGATACTCCAGATTATTTATTTTGTCTTTACTGTAATTACGTTGGCTTTAGGAATTTGGGTACCTTTTTTGGTCGTAAAAATAGTCCGCTCCTTACAACATTCTGAAGTTTTCGATAGACAAAACCTGAAACGAATTCAACGCATAGGTTTTATTTTGCTTATAATGGGTGTGGTCAGTTCTTGTTTGCAGGTAATCAACATAATAACTGCACAATCAGTCATTAATTTGGCGCATTATAATTTTACATATTCTAAAGCCATTGATTTTAATCCACTTATTATAGGGATTATTGTGTTGATAATGAATGAAATTCTGCGAATCGGAACAGAAATGAAAGAAGAGCAGGATCTGACGATTTAAATGCAGAATGAAAAAAGTATATAATTGATATGCCGATAATAGTAAATTTGGATGTAATGATGGCCCGACGAAAAATTTCGTTGAATGAGTTGTCAGAAAAAGTGGATATTACCCCCGCTAACCTATCCATCCTGAAAACCGGTAAAGCTAAAGCCATTCGCTTCAGTACCCTCGAAGCTATTTGTCATGTGCTTGATTGTCAACCCGCCGACATATTGGAATTTCAGGAAAAGCCTGAGTTATTTTAACAAATAAATCTTTTCAGAACTTTAGATATTCCATTCGATTGGAAAGCCTTTATAACAACAAACCCTTTTGCAATATTCATTGTTTTTTTGTATTAATTTCATAAATTAAAAAATAATATTATCTTTGTTGTCTACACCCTTTTTTGAAAAAGAGTTTCGAAACTATTTTTTATGCTATTTAAAGGGTAATGCAAATAAAAACAGATTAATAATTTTTTTCAAAACAATATGAGTAAAACTACCTTTTTAAAATCAACTTTAGTGGCTTTAGTATTGCTTCTGGCAAGCGTAAGTGCTTCGGCTGTTACGTATACTTATTCTTTTACAGCCAGTGTTTGGTCAGCTTATGGTAACCAGACATTATCAAATGTAACCTGGACTGCAGCCGGCACTTCAGGTATTTATTTTGGATATGATGCAACAAAAGGACAACAATTTGGTTCAAAAGCAACCCCTGCAAAAGCATTAAGTTTAACAACAACCGGCATTACGGGAACGATCTCATCTGTAAAGGTGAATACATCAGGTGCCAGTAATGTAGCCGGTGCAGTTTCAGTTGCAGTAGGAGGTGCAGCCTTTACTTCAGGAACTACAACGTTAACTTCTACTGCGACGGATTATACCTTTACAGGATCGGCAAGTGGTAATGTTGTGATTAGTTGGACGCAAACGAGTTCGAAAGCGCTTTATGTAAAGTCTATTGAAATAACATATACAAATATTACGTTACCTCCGGTGGTATCGGATGCTTCACCAGCAGGAAATGTAGGTGCTGTTTTCTCTTATACTGTTTCAGCAACGAACTCGCCAAGTTCTTATGCATTAGCAAGTGGAACTTTACCTGTAGGATTGAATTTAAATACAACAACAGGTGCTATAACAGGAACACCGACTACTTTTGGAACTTCAAGTGTAACGGTAACCGCTACTAATTCAATTGGAACAAGTGCACCCGCCACACTTAATTTCAACATATCCAAAGGAAATCAAGCTATAATCTTTGGAGCGTTAGATACAAGAACAAATGCTGATGCACCTTTCGATCTTACAGCTACTGCAACTTCGGGTTTGCCTGTTTCGTATCAAAGCTCAAATACAGCTGTGGCAACAATTTCAGGTTCCACGGTTACAGTTGTTGGCATTGGAACATCAACCATCACGGCTTCGCAGAGTGGAAATGCTAATTACAATGCAGCAACTTCAGTCGATCAGTTGTTGACAGTGATACAATATATTTCTCCTACAATGGCTATCACAGAAATTCTTAATCCGCAATTTTCGTCAGTTGTTGGCAGTAGCACTGCTCAAACGATTAATATTAGTGGGTTGAATCTTACATCGGCCATAAATCTTTCATTGTCAGGCATGAATTCAAATCAATTTTCTCTTGTGCAAAATTCAATATCTCAATCGGGTGGCATAGCCCCTCTTACGTTTATTAATCTTGTTTATACTCCAACTTCGGCAGGAACACATACTGCTACACTCACCATGACCAGTGACGGAGCTATGAGTCAATCTTACTCCATCTCTGGGAATGCAACTATTAGTACTGATGTAAATGTGCTTCATACTTCGTTAATGATTTCTGTTGAGAATGAGAAGCTGAGATTTACTGCTCAAGCGGGAGAATCTGTGGAAATATTTAATGCAATTGGACAAAAATTAATGCATAAACAAGCAGTTGAAGGAGAAAATTCAATTTCAGTTCCTGCACGAGGAGTCCTTTTGGTAAGAGTTGGAAACCGTGTTGCCAAAGTGATTCTTTAATCACTTTAACCAATAATAATGAAAGAGGCTATCCGATTGGGAGGTCTCTTTTTTGTTATGAATATTATTACTTCTAAAAATAATATTGAAAAAGTCTATGATAAAGATGTGATATTTTTCTTTAGTTTATCAAACCCTGCCCGTTGAATGGCTGAATGTTGAAACGCGTTGTTGAATTGTTCTTTGGTGAGTTGTTGCCATATTTTAGCGTTCCACTGTAAAAGGGTGGAGGTGGGAGAAAGTTCGTTGTGAGTATGTGGTTTTGCCCGTTTTTTATTCCACGGACAAACATCGGCACAAATATCGCAACCAAATGCGCAGCCCGAAAGTTTATCAACGTATTCAGCAGGAATATCGTTTTTACTTTCGATGGTAAGATACGAAATACAGCGGCGTGCATCCAGACTTCCATTGGTTAATGCTTTTGTGGGACAGGCTTCCATGCATCGTGTGCAGGTTCCGCAACGCGGTTCAATGGGGAAATTATAGTCCAGATCAATATTCAGCAGAAGTACGCCAATAAAAGTATAGGAACCGAATGTAGGATTAATCAGTTGCGTGTGCTTTCCAATCCAACCCAATCCGGCACGTTCGGCCCAGCGACGTTCGAGAACGGGTGCCGAATCAACAAATAGATGTTGATAATCGGGGGCAATGCATTTGGGACCATATTCTTCCTTTATCAATAGTTCAAGTTCCGTTAGTTTGGATTTCAACACCTGATGATAATCGGTGGCAGAATAAGCGTATTTGGCCAGTTGCGGAGCGGAGGGTAGTTGTTTTTCATCCGGAAAGTAATTCATCAACACGACCACTACCGATTTACAACCAGGCACCAGCAATCGGGGATCGGTTCGTTTTTCGAAGTTTCGTTCCAAATAATGCATTTCAGCCTGATTACCCTTCTCTAGCCATTCCCGCATAAATTGAGCATCATCCGGTAAAGCGTCTGCTTTGGCAATGCCAAAGGCATCGAATCCAAGCGAGAGAGCTGTTTGCCGGATAAAATCCATTCGAATCGGGTGTTTTTTGTGGAATTGAAAAGGGAATCTACAAATCCTTTTCAATCTGTTTGGCCAGTTCGCCGAAATTAAGACTGCGTGAAGTTATCGTTCCCTGTTTGTTCAACAAAAAGTTGGTAGGAATGGCTGAAATATTGTAAGTGGCAACATACACTGTGTTCGGTCCGTTCTCGTCACGCACACAAACCCATGGAATATTTTCGATAGATTGCTCCCAGAAAACCTTGTTCCGGTCAAGTGAGATCTGGTAGATTTCGAATCCGCGTTTGTGATATTTGTTGTACAAGTCCCGCAAGGCAAAGGTGTATTCAACGCTTTTTTCGCTTTCGTAAGCCGAAAAATCAATCAAAACAACTTTTCCTTCTAGTTCGGACAGTTTCCGTACTTTCCCGGTTTTATCATTCAGTTTAATGTCGATATAACCGGTATTCGATTGTTCAACCGCTTTCTTCATAGCTTCCAGGCTCTTTGCCTCCCTTTCGGAATGAATGGCATCCATAACCAGACTGTAAATGTTCTTCGTGCGTTCGTATTCGGGCATAAATGTATTGAACGAAGTGGCTACAGCAGCACAATAGGGTCTGTCAGCCTTTTCGTAAGGCGAGAAAATAAACGCGTTACTTACTTTTTGATAAACAGCAAAATAAGCTGATGCCGATCGTGGATTTTGCAGAATAAGTTTCCGTGCCATCACTTTATGAGTTTCAATATCTTTTACAATTTCTGCAATCCGGGCATTTCGTTCATCTGCGCCGAGCTTGTCATTCAGTTCATTTGTTTTACGTTGAATATTCATAACTGAAATACGCAGTTTCTGAATTTCAATTGAAGTTTGAGAACCTTTTACGGTATAATCAGTCGAAAAATTAGTTTCGTTCGCTTCAAAATGAATATCTTCACACGAATCGACAGCAAAAGTTATGAGCTTCGAATTTAATTTTAAATCATAAAAATCGGGATAAGCCGGACGTGCCGATTTAAAACTGAACCCACCATCTGCTCCTAATTTTACCGAATCAAGCACGATAGTTTTCAACAAACCGTTGTGTTGGAAATACAACATTTGTCCTGCCGCATTTTTTACTGTACCGCTTACGTGAAACTTCTGATTGTTTTTACATGCAATTAAGCCTGCCAGAATGAACAGGATATAAAGTGATTTTTTCATGAAATAGTTATATTAAATTCAAAAAAATGATATTGAATAAAAGCAGGAATCTAATTTGTTTTAAATTTATAGGTTACTTTCGACAGTTGTTCGTTAGCTTCCACAATTTTTTTCTTCAGCTCTTCTTTGTATTCGGCCAGTTTAACCTGCAGTTTTTCGTCACCAACAGCCATCATTTGTACTGCCAGAATAGCTGCATTCAGCGAAGCATTTATTCCAACAGTTGCAACCGGAATTCCGGGAGGCATTTGAACAATTGCCAGCAAAGCATCCATACCGTCGAGCGAAGCATTGATTGGCACTCCAATAACAGGAATCGTTGTCATCGAAGCAATTACGCCCGGCAGATGTGCCGCCATTCCGGCAGCAGCAATAATTACCTGAATGCCGTTTTTCTGTGCATTTGTTGCAAAAACTTCAACTTCGCGCGGAGTTCTGTGTGCGGAAAGTGCATGTATTTCAAACGGAATTTCGAAATCGTTCAATAAAGCCGCAGCCTTTTCCATTACGGGCAAGTCCGAAGTACTTCCCATAATAATACTTACTTTTGGTTTCATATTTTAAGTATTTAAATCCAACTAAATAAAACTGGCAATTGGTTGAAATTAAATAAAACCCGAAACAGTTTTTATTTAATTTCAATCAAATCTTATTTTCGTGCATTATGCTCCAATTAATACTGCGTAATCATCAGAAGAAAGTAAAGAATCAACTTGCGAAATGTCTGAAACTGCAACTTTCACCATCCAACCCTGACCATAAGGATCGTCGTTTACTAATTCAGGAGCATCTTCCAGTTCTGCATTAAATTCCAAGATTTTTCCATCAACAGGTAAATACAAATCCGATACGGTTTTAACTGCTTCAACGGTGCCGAAAACATCGCCTGCCGATAGCGTTTCTCCAATTGTTTCAACTTC
>Ga0302215_10002138_pt1 | contig 13774 bp, 8 predicted proteins | sample II_Fen_N3_1_FD_194580 | JGI IMG/M metagenome (GOLD analysis project Ga0302215, IMG submission 194580) | Peat permafrost microbial communities from Stordalen Mire near Abisko, Sweden - II_Fen_N3_1 | ecosystem: Environmental > Terrestrial > Soil > Wetlands > Permafrost | place: Sweden: Abisko...
CTGGCGTCACGGCTCGTTGCGGTTTTTTAAATTCAACAATTAATTCGTCTTTAGTTTTACCTTTACTAACTACACAAGCCACTGCTAAATGACCATAACGAATCACGGCCTCACACTTTAATGGAAGACTTGGTTTTTTACCGGCTAGCCAATTATTATCAATGGACGTTAAGCCGCTCTCAAATAAAACATCTTCATTCCACTGACGAACGACCCATAAAGTATTAGTGGTATAATCAATTTTAGCCACGTAATAAGGACCAGTGCCACCAATTTCAATGCCACGACGTTGACCAATAGTGTACAGTGGTAAGCCTTGGTGAACGGCAATGTCTTCCCCGCTATCTAATAGTTTTATTGGTCCTGGTTTTAATTTAAGATAACGTTTTAAAAAATCATTGTGCGGACCAGATAAAAAACAGATATCCTGACTCTCTGGTTTAGCAGCAGTAATTAAACCATATTGCTCTGCTAACTGACGAACCTTAGGTTTATCATAGCCACCCAAAGGAAACATTAAATGTTTAAGTTGTTTCTGATTAAAAGTATATAAAAAATAAGACTGATCTTTTTTAGTATCTTTCGCTTTGTAAACACGACGCTCGCCTTCGTAATCTTTTATTTTAAGATAATGCCCAGTGGCCACATAATCAAAGCCCAAATTTTTAGCATACTCTAAAAGTAAACCAATTTTAATTTTTTTATTACACAAAACACAAGGATTTGGCGTCCTTCCAGCAGCATATTCTTCTAAGAAATTATCAACCACTGTCGCTTTAAATTCTTTGGCAAAATTAAACGTATGTAACGGTATGCCAATTTTATTAGCGACCGCTTTAGCGTCAAGTAATGATTCCAGTGAACAACATTTATTTTCCGCCTTAGCGCCTAATTTTTCATCTTTCCAAAAATGCAAAAAAATTCCAGTGACATCATAGCCCTGATTTTTAAGTAATTGTGCAGCGACCGAGGAATCAACTCCGCCGGACATCGCCATCATTATTTTTGGTTTTTTCTTAGACATTTTATAAATCAATAATTATTGTAGTTGGTCCTTCGTTAACTAAGGAGACGGACATCATCGCTCCAAACTGACCAGTGGCAACCTTAAAGCCTTTATCTTTTAAATGTGATACTACTTTTTCGTAATATGGTATGGCTTTTATTGGTTTAGCTGATTCTATAAAACTCGGTCGATTCCCTTTTTTGGTTTCACCATAAAGGGTAAATTGGGATACCAGTAATATTTCGCCGCCGACCTCTTTTAAACTTAAGTTCATTTTTTCGTTCTCGTCTAACAATATTCTTAACCCAGCAATTTTATCAGCCATTTTAACTATTTTATCTTCGCTATCGTCATTATGAATCGCTAGTAAAACTAAATAACCGCGATTTATTTCGCCAACAATTTTGTTATCAATCTTAACGTTGGCGCAGCTAACAGTCTGAATAATGGCTCGCATATTATTTTTTAAATAATTTTAAATAACCAGTCGCTGTAGTTTGCCAATTAAATAATTTAGCTCGCTCTAAACCTCTAGCCTCATATTTATGTCTCAGATCAACATCGAGTAATAAAGTTTCAATTGCTCGAGCTAAATCTGAAGTCGAATATGGATTAATCGTTAGCGCCGCTGAACCAACAACTTCGGGCAACGATGAGACATCCGAAGTAATTGTCGCTAAACCATGAGACATAGCTTCAAGTGGCGGAAAACCAAAGCCTTCATAATAAGAGGGGTAAATAAATAAGGAGGCATTGTCATACAACCAATTACGCTCGGCGCGACTGACATAACCTAAAAATTTAACATCGTCACGATAAAGAGAATCAGAAACTTTTTTATAAACTGATTTGTTTTTCCAACCACTAGATCCAGCTAGTAATAATTGGTAATCAGTTAAAGGTAAATGTTTATCTCTTAAGAGATTATAAGCTTCAATTAGTCCACCAACATTTTTTCGAGGTTCAATGGCTCCTAAATAAAGAATAAATCTTTCATTCAAACTATGTTTTTCTTTAAACTCTTTTGCTTCTTCTGCCGTTAAATTAATTGTCTCCTGATTTAAACCGGAATAGATAACAGTAATTTTTTCTTCAGGCACCTGCAGTAGTTCCATTAAATCAATCTTGGTGTTTTCGGAGATAGCAATAATTTTATCATATTTTTTTATCAACTTTTTAATATTCAAGCCCTTATGCCAAAAGTTTTTACGAGCACTAAAAAATTCGGGATAACGTAAAAATGACAAATCATGAACCGTTAAAATTTTTTTACCGGCATTAGCTCCGAAACAAGAAAAATTAAAATGCGGTGACCAAAAAGCATCAACGGGACCAGTGATTGAATCCAGTTTTGGCCAAGCTAAAAACTTTTGTAAAATATAATTAAATATTTTATTCGGCCAAGTAGTATTTTTAAAGGTAACTCGATCATTACACCACGTAAAAAGTTTAGGATCTATTTTATGAAAGGAATTATAATAAAAAATATATTCATTACCATCATCGGTCGCTAAAAATTCCCGTAATAAATAATAGGCATATTCAGAAATACCACTATATTGCTTGTCCATTAAAACTCGAATGTCAACGCCAATCTTCATGTTTATTGTTTATTTTTTACATCATTTATAAAGTCCGTTATTTCTTTTTCGAAACGTTTAACGGAAAATTGCTCAGCGTGAGCTCGAATATGAGTGGGGTTAAAATCATCATTATTGAATTTACGCACCACTTCAGCAATTGAATCAGCGTTTTGTTCATCAAAAAATAAACCAGTTTTGCCTTCGATAACCGTTTCCGTTACCCCACCTTTTCTATAAGCAATCACCGGACGACCGGAGGCCATAGATTCAACTGGTGTAATCCCAAAGTCTTCTTCTTGAGGGTTAATAAAGGCCTGAGCGCGACTGTATAAGACGGCTTTCTCGTCATCACTAACTCTGCCTAAGAATTCAATGTTAGTCGCCTCACCGGCGATTTCTTTAAGATGTTCTAAATCTAAACCATCTCCAAAAATTTTCAGATTATATTCAGTGCCTAACTTCTTAAACGCTTCAACCACAATATCAACTCGCTTATAAGGCACTAAACGACAACCGATTAAAAAATATTTCTCTTCAGGGGCTTGAGTCTTTAAGTCACTGATAAAAAAATGTTCAGTTTCAACCGGCGGATAAATAACCTGAGAATCACGACGGTAATATTTAGTAATTCTTTTAGCGACAGTTTTGGAATTAGCAATAAAATAATCAACTCGAGCAGCCGCTAAAAAATCCCACATTCGAAGTCTAACTAAAATCGTTGAAATTACTTTCTTAAACCACTTATTATATTTAAGTTCATTTAAATACTGATGAGCATCGCTCCATAAATAACGTGTTGGGGTGTGGCAATAACAAATATGCGGAGTGTCAGGTAAAGTAATAACACCCTTAGCAAAAGAACTGGTATCAGAAATTACTAAATCATATTCTCGCAAATCAAAAAATTCTACAGCCATCGGCATTAAAGGTAAATACCATTTATAATGACGAACGCCACCAGGCAATCTTTGAATAACCGAAGTATCGATACGACGGCCCTTTAAATATTTTTCAGTTTTAACTTTATCAGCTAACAAGGCATAAATGACCGCCTCAGGAAACATTTCAGCTAATACTTTTAAAACTTTTTCAGCTCCACCGTCTTGAGCTAGGTGATCATGGATTAAAGCAACTTTCATGTAATTAATTACTCAGCCTGGCGATTTTTAAGAACGGCCATTGGAGTTTTAAGAAGAATCGAAAAATCTAATAATAAGGACCAATTTTCAATATAATAAACATCTAATTTCACTTCTTCTTCAAAAAGTAAATCAGAACGACCCGACACTTGAGCTAGTCCGGTAATTCCCGGTTTAATAGTTAAGGTCTTTTTATGATGATGTTCATATTTTGCCACTTCTTCTGGTAAGTGAGGACGTGGACCAACTAAACTCATTCGGCCAGCAAACACTAAAAATAATTCTGGTAGTTCATCAATTGAAAAGCGACGAATAAATTTACCAACAGCGGTAATTCGTGGATCGTCTTTAATTTTAACCATGGGACCATCACTACGCATGTTACGATCCGCTAATTCATTATAACGCATGTTATCAACCTTATCGACCATCGAACGGAATTTAAAATAATGAAACGGAATCCCCTTTTCACCAACTCGAGTTACCGGAGTGCCGTCGTCACGATGAGCAAAGAAAACTGGACCACGAGAATTTAATTTAATGGCAATCGCCGTAATAATATAAATTGGGGATAGTAAAATAATTAAAAAGCCAGCAACTAAAATATCCATAACTCTTTTAACTACTCGCCCCCAACCTTCTAAAGTCGTTTTTTTAACTTCAACCACAGGGATGCCAATAATCTCAGTCACTTCATGACGTAAAACTTTAATTTCTAATAAGTCAGCGACGTATTTAAAAGTTAATTGATTTTCCGTAGCAAAGTCATATAAGCGAAGAGTTTCTACTTTACTTAAATTAGGATCACTTTGAACAATTTCATCAACATCTCGATCCTTGATGTATTCTGCTAATTCTTGTGATGTTTCTAAAGAAAAATCTCTAATCCGACGCACCACTTCAAAACCAGAATATTTATTAGACGAAAATTCAGCAATTAAATTATCGGCTGTTTTACTGTTACCAACTAAAATAATTTTATGAACTCCAATACCGTAAAAATGTAATTTTTTCTGTAACCAATTTAAAAATGAGTGAATAATAATTAAATAAATAATTGCCAGCGCCCAACCAACTAAAACAATAAAGCGAGAATCAAATAACTCCCGTTGAAAAAAGATAAGAATCGCAATCAAGGCTAAACCCATGAAACATGCGAGAATAATTCGAGCCAACTCTTTGGCTAACTGAGTATTTCGTTTAATTCGATAAACACCAGCAAAGAAAAAAACTGGTATCATTAAAAATGATATTAAAATTAAAGTCCAAAGATATTCATTTAGCGGTAAATTAAAAATTACCGGACGGACGCCACGAAAGTAATTAGAAAAACGCAAGTAATAAGCAGTGAGTCCAGCTAAGAAAATAGTTAAAAAATCAATTGGTACTAAAACAGTGGTAAAAAATAATTCAACTTTTTTTAATTTCATAAAATGTGACGGTTAAGTCTGACTCTAGGCACTTAAGTGCATAATTTTGTTAACAGGGTAAGCTATAAGCCGGATTCTGTCGACTAATGTAAACATTAGTGGGACGATCATTTGTCTAGCCTTATTGTTGCCAATAAGATCTGGCGGACCACTTTTTTTCTGCTTAATCCGAAAACTAAACAGAATTTGTCCTTGCTCCAGGCAGGGTTTACCGCGAATTTAGCGTCACCGCTAGTCGAAAAAAGTAGCCAGTAAACTGACACCTTTTTTCTTTTCACCTTTCATTCCAGCAAGCTGAAATTAGTATTGTCTCTGTGGCACTTTCCCTAGGGTTACCCCTGGTGGACGTTATCCACTGCCCTTTTTATGAAGTCCGGACTTTCCTCTCCGTGCAAGCACGCAGCGATCGTCCACTTACCCTAATAACTCTTACATCCTACTAAAAAATAAGGAAAAAATCAAGTTTAGCGCCAATAACCAGAAAATTAACTTTTTAGCAATTTTTGGTTATATTTAGCTAGTTCGTGTCTGACTTTTTCCTCCATACAATCTCGGGACACTGAGCCGGCGTTATTTAATATTTTTCTTTCATTAAATATCAGAAATTCATCTAATTTTTTAATCCAATCTTTCATATACATCAATCTTTCTTCGACACTTTGTAATTCAGCATAAGATAAAAACTGTTCTGTTAGCAGATTAAGTCTTTTAAGCTCTAATTCGGCTAAATAGTTTTTAGCCACTTCAGCTTGATCACGAGTAATTATTTCTCCTTTAAAATTAGTTAAACCAAGATGTTTATAATTACTATCAATGCGATTAAACACAATTTCAGTGGCCGTTAAACCTGTAATGGCATAATGAAATTTATTCTGTACCATCGCAAAAAATTGCTTTGCATAATCAACCTTGGGATTATAATCAATACTAGTAGTAAAAATGTCTCTAACTTTTTGGTAAAAATTAGCTTCTGAAGTTCTAATTTTTCTAATTCGCTCTTCCAGTTCTTGAAAATAAGGTCTTGATACTCGACCATCTGACAACCTATCGTCGTCTATGACAAAACCTTTAATAATATATTCTTTAAGTTTTTGAGTGGCCCAAATGCGAAACTCTGTGCCACGAATTGAGTTAACGCGGTAACCAACCGAGATAATAGCATCGAGGTTGTATAATTTTATAGATCTTTTTACCTCTTTATTTCCTTCTTTTTGAACTATCAAGGAATCCTTGATAGTTTGATTTTCTCTAAGTTCAGCCTCTTTAAATACATTCTGTAAATGCAAACTGATATTTGCGACACCGCAACTAAACAATTCGGCCATTTGATCTTGTGATAGCCAAAGTGTTTCATTTTCCATTTTAACTTCAATCTTGGTTTGTCCATCTTCGGTCCTGTAAATAATAATTTGATTGTTTTTAAGATTCATAAGTTTTAAATTTAATTTATTAGGTTATAATTGTAGCAAAATGACCTTGAAGAAAACTTCAATATTTTATCAATAAAAACTCAACAAAAAATGAACCAAAATGGTTCATTTTTGCTCCTTTTGCCGTCTCTCGACTAGGCTCAGGCAGACTTATATTATAAGACTTATAATTTATTTCAAAGTTTCATATTCAGATAAAACTTGACTAGCAGTAAGTGCTCCAGACCAAATCTTAAGTTCATCAATGGAAGATTCCCAACTTTCTTGAACAATTTCTAAACCATTAATCTTCTCACCCTCTTTTAATTTAATAACTTGTCTTTCCATTTTTAACTCACCATCCAAATAAAACCGTAATAAATAAAGATAAGAATCATAAGTTAAAACTAAGTGATGCCAATTCTTATCACCCGGAATAAGGTATTTTCCATATTCCCAGAGATAATCGCCATCATTATTAAATCCGTATCGAGCATTGTACATCGTTGGCGTAAGCGACATTAAATTACGTTCACCATTTTTAAGTAGCAATCTTAAACGACCTTCATTAGGAATATTTGTATTACGCCACCAAAAAGACAAAGACATATCGGTAACTGGCAAATTATTTAAAGTGGTATTTATATTTTGTCCAATTAATAAAGCGCTGTCATTTCGTCCTTCCATATCCCATTGCTCTAATTTAACGGCAAAATTATCAGTCCCAACCGCATCATGAGCAATTAATCCAGTATTCTCATTAAAACTCCAATAATGCTCTAATTTAGCCGATTCTTGAGCTTTAGGCCAAGTGTAAGGATTAAATGGTTGATTTAATAAATTAATACTGCGAAGTTCGGTGGAAGATAAAGACCGGTCCCAAAAAGATAACTCATCAATAGCTACCAATTCATTTCGCTCGGAACCTAATTCAAAGCCAGTAAATGTGGGTATAATCCCATCGTATTTATAAGAATAAACTTCTTTACCATCAAGATAGAAGGACCAATAACCGCCCTGACGATTAACTACTAATGAAAATTGATGCCATAAATTATCACTTGGCCAAACTAAGTTAGGTAAACGTCCATCTTCACCTGGGAAACCGTAAACAGTTGTAAAATAAGGTGTAATTTCTATAAAAGCTTGCTGACTCGAACTGCTGGGATTAGTAAATCTTAAAGTAATACTAAAAGCGTCTGGCGTATTTCGATAATAAAAATTTAAAGTCATTTGATTGGGGTCAAGCGGATTATTCCAAACCGCTTTAGTGCTGGAAGCTAATTTAGTTAAACCAGCCGCACAACCCCAAAGACCCACGGCCCATTTATCTGATTTTTTTAAATCAACTGGTTCTTGCCCACTAGTTTGTAATTCGTTGGCCGCTGACTCACCATAGCATTCATCGAAATGCCATAATTGAGTCATGTTTTCCGAATCAAGACCGGTGGGATTAGTAAAAAAACCGGAATTGTTTGTTTCATTGGTACTACTAGCGTTATCAGAAGCAATTAATTCTAAATCGTAAGGGACTAAAATAAAATCATCACTGTTATCATTACTATCAAATAAACGAGGCCATAATTCCTCTAAGCCACCTGTTGCTAAAGATTCAATGGTTGAAGTAGCACTTACTTTTCGTTCTAAAGCATAGCCCTTTTTTAAAGCTGGGGCGGGAGCCGTTTCGTAATACTTAGCCGCTCCGTAACCGACCTTATCAACAATATCGGAATCGGTGTCAGATGAAATAGAGCCAGTTCCTAAATATAAAGTATAAGCATCCTCGGCCCAAGAAAAAGTATCTTTAGTCGCAATAGCATCGGCTTGAGCTTTAATTTCTTCTGAAGCCGTGCTTCTAGCTACTAAATAATAACCATGAGCCCCGATTATAGTGCCACCGGGATAAATTCCGTCCGCTTCATCACCAAAGCGCATAATCAAAGTTGGATCACTAGCGGTTTTCGCTTTTTCTAAACGATAACCAGCCGCCGCTAAATCAAAATCGTAATCAGTGGCATTTACAATCTCTAACCAATCATCGTCGCCATTACTATATATTTTAGCAATCAAAGCTAGAGGTGGAGACTCTTCGGTTGTTTCTGGGGTGGTAGTTGATTGATTTATAGATGTAGTAGTGCTGGCTATTGGCACAATTGGTTTGGGTGTAATTCTGGTGACCGTAGTTGTTTTAGGAGTTTCAATTACTACCGGAGCGACCGGATTACTGGAAGTGGCTTTAGTCGTTGATAATTTAACTGAAGTTGTTTTGGCAGTATTTATTTCCGCCGTTGCTGTATTTTTAGGAGTGCCGACACTTACACTAACTGTTTTAGAAGTAGCACTTTGAACACCAATACCTTTTGTACTAGTGGCTTTTATAACCGCTACTTTTACACCAGCATTAATAGCACTTGAAGTTTGAGCCACAACCGCCTTAGTAGTACTGGCTTTAGTCGTCGCTAACTTAACCGTAGTAGTTTTAGTGCTACTGGCTTTAACACCGGCTGATTTAGTAGAAGTAGAAACTGAAGTTTCTAAATCATAAGTGCTAGAATTTTCAGCCAACACCGTGCCACTGTCAGGAAAAATTTTATCTTTTAAAGCCAGCAACCCACTACTTACCTTGCTGGCAATAGTCTTAACCGTAGAAATTGGATTATTAATTAAACTCCACTTTAAAATCAAACCTAAGATAGGTGAATCACCGCGAATGTCTGGTTCCGAAAACGATGACGACAGCTGAATATCAACCGGCACATCTCTTAAAGAACTCTGAAGATACTGAGTATAAGGCAAAAAAATATAACGATCACCTTGATATTCTAAGCCAACGTCAAAACCAATTAACTCTGGAGCCGGTATTAACATATTTTGTTTACGTTCAATTTTTGAATATTCTAAATCAGACGAAAAACAATCACCACTGGCATTGTAAACACTTTGGTTATCATAACCATCGGGCGTAATATCAACGGCATAATTATTAACATCATAAACTAAAGAACCTAAATTAGTCGGGTTAGAAATATTAGCACTCTCATAAATTTTCTCAGTCAAACCAACACAGGTCCACTCACCACTAGCTGGTCCTTTTTGAACTTTAAAATCAAAATCATAAGCCAAATTTTTATTAGCTAAGTTTTTAGCAATCACGATAGCCTTAGCAATTTGATTTGGGGTCGCTCTTTCAGGAATTTTGGCCCCTAATAATTTTTCACCCAAAGCTTCGTTAATAAAATATTTAGCGGGTATTTTTATGGCCCCCTTGGGTTGCATTTCCACAATATAATCAACCCCAGCTTCAGCACCGACATAAATAGCCGTATGGCCTGAGTAAATATGAGCCAACTTCCCTTTCTCGGCTAAAATTAAATCATTAGCATTGTAACCATACATTTTATCTTCGCCTGAGGTTCGATATAAAATTGTTCCGACTGGCATCGCTTTTACATTTTTACTTGGAAAAATTAAAGCTACCAGTAATAAAAATAAGAATAATAAATATTTCTTACTCATATAATTTAGCAAACTAAGGGGGTGTCGCTTTTAATTAATTAGTAAAATAAGCATCCCAATCCGCTTGAGATAAATTTATCTTAGCGACTTTAACACTTCGATTATTATTTAAAATATCAATCGCAAAACTTCTTTGATAATCATCAAAATATTGGGGACGATTAACTACATCAACTAATAATGATTCACTGGCCTCGGGATACATGGAATAGTAATCACCAATTGCTAAAATTGCTTGATCCTTTAAACGATGCGGGAAATTACCATTTTCTAAAACTGACCTTAACTTATTTAAATCTTCTAATTGATAAACCAATTGCCTCTCGTCAATATTCGCTAATAAGAAAAAGGCTTTAACTTTTAAATCATTAGAGTAATCACCTAAAATAATATCCCAGATGGTATTAATAATTACTGGGTTATTTTTACCAACCACTAAATCTAAAACAGCCTCTCTTTCGATATCATTTTTAGCCATTTTAAAATTACCAATAATTTCACCAGCAAAAGCACTACTCGATAATTCCGGCCAAGCATTAATTAAATCAGCTCGTAAACCAAGGTCTTGATTTGAATCACTGCAAAAATTTTTTATTTTATCAGATGGTGGGAACGAAGAGTCTTGCCATAGTTTAATTAATAAGTTTCTGATTTCCGATAAAATTTGCTTGTCTAAGATAACTTTTTCTAAATCTGGTAATATTTTTTCTTTATCTTGTAACAATGATTCTGCAATTAAATTTTTATAGACCAATCTTTTAGCCTGACAATCTTCACGACAATAATAAATTTTTTCAGTTGACTCCGCTAATTTACGAAGAGCAATTTTAGCCCGTAATGATTCAGGGTAATAAAGCCAACTCGATCTAAATATTGGTAGAAACATTATTAATAATAAAATAAATACAGTTCCGCCACTTACAATCGGCCAATGTTTTTTAAGAAATACTTTAACGCACCGCCAAATTGTTTTAAATTTATCCATATTTTTAGGGGTCGCTTGTGATAAATAATTAACACAAGCTAAACCAATTAAGCTAAAAATATAATAGCAAAATGATAATTAAAACAACTTGGATAATTTTTCAAAAATCCATAAATAAAAATATTTATTTTTATTAGATTTAAAAAGTACTTTTGACAGAATAAAAAAATCGAGCCCATAAGGCTCGATTTTAATAAAAAATATTTTTGCTAAATTATTTAACGCTACTAGTAGCGGTGTTTTGAATTGTTGAATTTGATCTTAACATACTAGCTTGAAATAACGCGGTTTTACTGTTAGTGGCATCACCCATCGCCCCATAAATCTCCGCCAAGAACTGCCAGGCTTGTTCACTGTTTGGTTGGAATATAACTAATTGTTTAGCCATTACCAAAGCGTGAGGCCAATCTTTATTAGTGTAATAATGTTCAAGTAGAGTTAAAAAATCTTTACTCATGCCTAAAACTTCAGCCCCTTTTAAATCAATACATTTATCACCATAAGTCCAAGCATTTTTAGGGTCATTATTTAAATTATAAACTCTAAATAATTGGCAATAAGCATCGGGAAAAGTTGGATTAAATTCAATCGTGGAATTAATTACTGCTAAAGCTTCGGTATAATTTTTCTTAACCAATAAAATATTCGCTTTCATAAAGTAAACCGGAATTCGCTCTGGACTAGCGGTAATTGAAGCATCAACCGCCTTTAAAGCTTCGTTATAATATTCGTCCTTAGGATTAATGCCGTAAGCGAAACTATAAACCTGAGATAACTGTAAATTCATTAAGCTATCTTGGGGATCATTCGACAAATTATCTTTAGCTAATAAGATTAAATAATCAATTACAATCTGACTATCAGACTGAGGTAAACTAGCGACTATTTGAGGGTTAGAAATAAGAGAGTTAATTAAAGCCGTCTTACCATCTCGGTCTAAAGGAGTGTTATTAGCAAAGGCATCCTTATAAATTGAAATTCCTTCCATAATCTGTCCTTGAGACAAGACTGTGTATCCTTTAATTACGCCCTGTAAGGTCCGCCATGGTCTCAAGTTTAAGTAATTGGTTAGAATTAAGACTAAGATAAGACCGACCGCTAGAGCGCTAAATTCTGGCATTTTCTTTTCTGTCTCCGGAGCCGTTTCTGGATTAGTTAAATAATAAATATAAGCCAGTGAAATCATGAGTCCAATATAAGTAACTAGTGAATCAAAGACCGCTAAATTCTGAATAAAGTAAGCTGTAAATAAACCAATTAAAATTAGTGGTTCAAAATTATGAGGCTCACGTTTAATAAGTCTTGTTAAATAAATAATCACGGCCACAAAAATACTAAGATAGGCAATTAGACCAACCAAGCCTGCGGTTGAAGTAATATCAATTAGATTATTATGAGCCCGGTCAAAATAAGTTTCACCACGAGAATAATCATAAAACTTGGCATTAAAATAACGATCAAAAACGGCCGCGTAATTACCAAAGCCAACACCAAACCAAGGATGATTATGAAAATCTTTAGCGGCCGCTTCCCAGGAAATTAAACGAGTTTGAAAAGTGGCTTTTTGAGAAGTTAAATTTCTTAAGAAAGAATTTTGAAACCAAACCGTATTTTGTTGAGAGAAAATTAAAACTAAAGCCGTAATGGAAATAACTAAGGCCCCCCAAGCGGCTAATTTAATTTTTTTATTTTGATTAAGAACCCCAATTAAGAACACAATAAACAAAACGCTGATACCTAAACCAATAATCGCACCGGAAGTGTGAGCATTCGCAAATTCTAAAAGCATTAAAATAACTGGAATAAATAAGAACCAACGCCACTTCTGATTTTTAGCTCGATAGAATAATAAAGCACTGAAATAAATATTAAAAATAAGGTAACCACTCACATAAGCGGTATTACCAATGGTGCTATAAGAATTACCAATTAAACCAAGGACACTGACAATTGTAGCAATAATCACGGACGAACCAAATAAAATCTGCCAATCTTCATAGGAACGAAAAACAGTAATTAAAATTAAGTATAAAAAGAAGAAATGAATAACATGAAAAACGCCCAACATTCGCTCCGCATCGCCCCAGAAGCTGGTGTTTACATCAACGCTATAAAGACAGGACCACAAAATCGCAATCAAGAAAGCAATAATGCCACCCGTGATTAATGATTTTTTAGGTCGATAAGCCGGAAACTTCCAAATAAAAATACCCCAAACAAGTAATAAAAATTCTGTCAGCACATTAAAACTTAATTGCTTAGAGGTAATATAAGGAAACAGTAAATCGGAAAAAACAAAGAAAACGGTGACTAGTGACGCAATCGCACCAATTTGCAAAAAGCGAAGATAGAATTTTGAAGTCATAATAATATAGGGCTAAGAGTTATTAAATACTTTATATATTCTAGCATTAGTTAAAGAAAAAGCAAAAAAAAGAGCCCTTAACCTAAGGGCTCTTTTTTCTTTTGACTTTTATTCTTTATTTTTTAGCGCCACTGTAAGCGATGGCTCGGACAATGTTCCAAGCTAAGGAATTAATTGGATCATGACCGTAAACATAACGGAAAGATTTAATCGCGGCTTTTTCACTATTAGTGTTACGAGCGGTTGGTCTTAATCCATAAGCAATAATCGTTATGGCATTAGCATCAACTTGGCTAGTCATCACTGGGGCTCTGTCATAAATTTTCTTAAACTCAACTTTG
>Ga0302215_10002141_pt1 | contig 13770 bp, 23 predicted proteins | sample II_Fen_N3_1_FD_194580 | JGI IMG/M metagenome (GOLD analysis project Ga0302215, IMG submission 194580) | Peat permafrost microbial communities from Stordalen Mire near Abisko, Sweden - II_Fen_N3_1 | ecosystem: Environmental > Terrestrial > Soil > Wetlands > Permafrost | place: Sweden: Abisko...
CATTAAGAAAGATGAGAACTAAATTAGAAGAAAATGGCTTAAACAAATAAAATATAAGCATATAAAAATTTAATTTTAACAAATTAATGTACAAATAAATGTTGACATGTGAAATTATTGGTAGTAAACTAATATCAAGAAACAAATTAATGTATAAAGTATTAAATAGGAGGTGTTAAAATGAAAGGAATTTATTTAGCTGGGTTAATTGAGGATCATTGCAAAGAAAATAACTTAGATATTTCAGAATTTTATAAAACATTATCTGAAGAATATCAAGCTGAATGGGGAATTAATATTGTAATACAAATGGAGTCAAATGGAAAGTGGAATATCACTGATTACCTAGATGAATTAGGAATAGCAGAACGTTATGTAAGCATTCTTAATAGAATTAAAAAGGAACTAAGTTTGAATTGTTAATACATAATAAATTAATGTATAAGTTAATAATATTATAATATGAAGGAGTAGATTTAAATGGCAAGTAATAAAGGAAAAAGCAGTAAAAAAGTGGTAGATTTCAGTAAATCAGAAAAGAAGGCAAAGGATACATTGTTACTTGATGCTAGTTTATATGAATTAGCTGACGGTTTAGTAGATGGAAAAGAATTTATTGAGGAAGTTAGACGATTTGGTAAGGTATATTACAAAGTTAAAAATGTAGTTAGTAGCTTGTAAAATTTAATGGGATATACATATGAAGTTAGAGTTAGGAACTAAAGTTTAATTAAAGGAGATGATAGTAAAATTAAAATAAGAGGAGATATTAGTAATGAGTAAAAGACAAATCATAGCACATTTCTTTCAATGGAGGCTAACGGATATAACAAAAGAATTAGATAACGTAAAATTAGCAGGATATAATGCGATACAGATTTCACCAATGCAAGGGTGCAAAGATGATGGAAATGAGTTTTGGAAACTATATCAGCCGACACATATGGCACTAGTAGGAAGTAAACAAATAGGTTATAAAAAAGATTTAATAGAATTGTGTTCTGAAGCAAAGAAAAGGAATATAAAAGTAATAGCAGATGTGGTACTCAGGCATACAGCAGGTGTGAATTCAGGTGAATTAATACCTCATGAAACGGTAGATAAAAAACTAACAGACAATCCTTATTTTTGGACAAATGCAAAGAATACAACTAATTTCAAGGATCGTTGGTCTGCTACAAATTTAGCTTTTGGAATGCCAATGCTTGATTATAATAATTGGGAGTTACAAGATATCTACATAAGGTTTTTAGATGAATTAAAAGAATCTGGTTGTGACGGATTTAGGGTAGACATGTCTAAACATTTTGCTTTAGAAGAAGAAGGTAGTGTATTTTGGACAAGAGTATTTAGTAGATATTCAAGCCTTTTTAACTATGCAGAATGCTTAGAATGTGATAAAAATCTACTAGATAAATATACAAAATTCATAAATGTAATAACAGATTATTATTTACCAACTGATAAGTCAAAAGCAATTATATACATAATGAGTCATGATACCGAAGAAACATGGGGTTTCACGAAGAAAATGAAAGACAATGATATTATTAGAGAATGGAGAAACTTATTAAATGATAATAAGGAAAGTCATGTACTATTCTACATAAGAAGTTGGTCAGATTTATGGAAGTCTGATGCTATAAAAGAGATTAATTATACATATAGGTAGTTAAAACAAATTAAAATAAATACATAAATAAAACTTATGAATATATAAAGTAATAAACAAAAGATGTAGAGACGATAAAGTGGAAATTTGATTGGAAAGTGAGGAGTAAAAACAATGGATATTAATAAAATAGCTAAACAATATACAAGAAAAGAATGGCTTGATAAGTCTATGAATGATAAAAAATCAATTATAAAAACACTAACAAATAAATATGGTAATTGCCCAAATACTTTTAACAATCTAAAATCTAATTATTGTTTTAAAAATGGGTTTGGTGATGATAAATGTTATAAGTGTTGGGACATAGCAATAAAAGACATTAAGTTTAAAGATGAAATTTGGGTTAAATGTGTAAATGATCTTGGTTCAAAAGACTTGACAATAAATAAAGAATATATGGTCATATATCAAGGAGAACATTGGATTGAAATTATAAATGATTCTAATAACAATTATACATATCTTATTAAAGCTTTTGAAATAGTTAAGGAGAACGGGAAAATGAAAGAATATATAGTAACAGAATTATTAGATTTTCCAGTAGGTACAAGATTTAAAAATGAACACAATGAAATATTAAGGGTAGCATATACTGATATAATGCAAGATAATAAATGTTTAATTCATGAATGGACAAAACATGAAATAAAATTAACAACAAATTGGTTTAAATCTAAATTTATAAAAATTCCAGAACCAGTAAGCTTTATGGACGCTGTTAATGCTGGGCTAGAAGGTAAAATGATTAAGGTTGATGTTACTGAATTAAATGAAAAATATAGTAATGATGAAATTGGTACATGTGTATTAAACAGTTATTGGAACAATTGTTGGAGTTCTATAAGATATATTTTTGAGATGTTAGGAAAAACAGAAAAACATACTAGTAAAATTATAAATGAAGGTAAATGGTACATCAAAGAAGATTAAAGAGTACACAAAATCTTGATTTTAATAGAATGTGAGGTGATAATATGTTTGCATTATTGTATAAGTTATCAATAAAATTTCTTATATGGGATTTAAACAGATTAGGTATTGATAATTTAGAAATAGTTATTAGAAATGATGGAAAGACAGTATATAAAAGGAATAAAGACAAAGAAAATAGCATTAAAAGGACTTTAGATTTAATAAAATAGAAAGAGGGGAATAAATAATATGAAAAATTATGCGTGTGAAAAATGTGGAAGTATGGATTTATTTATAAAATCAAATGGAAGTCAAACAGGATTATATTGTAGTGACTGTGGTAAATGGATCAAGTGGGTTAGTAAATCAGAATTGCCTTTAGTTGAAAAGTTTATTGAAGAACAAAAGAAGGATAATATTTGTAATATACATACTGATGGAAAAGTAGAATTGGACAAGAATTATCTATTAGAACAAATGTGTAGACAAGTTTCAGATTTTCTATTTACTAACTACAACCCTCATACAAGTGTAATAATTACTGACAACAAAATTCAAATTGTTGAAGACAAAGTTGGAATACCTATAAAAAGATTTTAGGAGGATAAATAATTATGAATAAAGAAATAAAAGATGCAATAGAGTTATTAAGGAATAATGGATATATTATAAAGAAATTAACTAAAACTATGAAAGAAGATTGTGAAAGATGTGAACAAATTCAAAATAACGGAGAAGATATGGAATGTTTTGAATGTGCGTGTAGTATCTGTATATGTGAATAGTTGATAAACTAATGTATTTATGGTGTTTTAGGAGGTGAAAGTATATGAGTCAACTTGATAAATATGGAGAAATGCTTTTAAATTTATCAATAGAAATAAGAAATGATTTACAAACTAAATCAAATGATGAATTATTAGAACTAGAAAATGAATGTAAGTCTGTTACAAATACAAATTGTACTTGGACTAATTATAGAATTTCAAAAACAGTATTAGAAACAGTAACTTATGAACTAGAACAAATAAGAAGATGGAAATAAAAGGAATATACTATAAAGAATTAAAGGAGATATTTTGAATGAATATTAAAATTGAAAAAGAAAAGAATTTTTATAGAATGAATTATAATAACAACTGTTGGTACGGGATTAATATTTCTATAGAGGATGATAAAGCCGTACCAATTATATTAAGACAATATGAATTTAATGAAGAAGATACTGTTTATATGAACATATTTAAACTCAATGATGAAGAATTTTTAAAAGAAAATAATATAGCTTATTTAGTTAAAGATGATAATATTATTCCAATAGGGCTTATTGATTTTCAGAGAAATGATAGAAGATGCAATAGTACAAATTTATCACTAATATGTACTAGTAAAGATAAACTATATCTTTGTGAATCAATAATTAAAAATATAGTAGAAGCTATAAGAATTAAATATAAAAGTATTGAATTTGATAATACTTTTGAGAAAGATAAATCGGTAGAACATACAATAGAAATATAATATAAAATGAGATGTTTGCTTAGAAACAAATTAATAAAGGAAGTGAATTTAAATGTGGTGGAAATATACTTTAGCATGGTTTATAGGTTTTGTTATGGGTGGAATGGTATGGTTTGAAATATATTGCAGAGTTAAATATAACAGAAAGAGAGATGAATTATAATGAAAACAAGTCCATCATACATAAAACCTATTAGTATAAATGCTTTTCATCATCACGATGGAATTAATGGATTAATTGTAGGAGTTGAGTTTGTGACTCCTACGGGATTAAGTAAAAGACTATGTTACAAAGTAGACTATTTAGATATGTATGATTATATAACATTATCAGATGTCGCAGAAGGTATATATGAAATAGTGGATACTATTAGTTAGGAGATGAAGTTATGTTTGAAAATAAAAGAATATTAAATCCAAAGTCACATTTTAAACTAGAATTTGATATTAAAACAGATGATGAAAACATATTAAAAGTAATAGAAAAGATACAGGAACTTGTTGGTGAAGAATTTAATAATACTAATTTAGTGGCAGAAGTAACGATATGTTTAACAAAATTAGATAATAAAGAGGAGGATTAATAATGAAGATAAAATATAGATTAGATTTTATAATAGATGCAGTTTTAGAACTTGATGAAGATGATTTGACAGAAGAAGCCTTAAATTCAATTGAAAATGGACAACCTTTTGTTACAGATGTAGATAGGGAAGAGATGATTAATGACTTAGCCGATATAGTAGGTATTAAACCTAGTGAAATTAAAATTGAAAATGAAGATATTAGAGTTATATAAGAAGTTGAGGAGGTAAAAAAAGATGAAGAGAATTAAAATTGAAGTAGAAGTTGATATAACAGATCATGAAGAATACTGTGATATAGTGGATACAATAGAAAGTGCTTTAGATGAAGAATATAGCATTTATGAAACAAAATTAATAGCTATAGAACAAGTTTAATAATTTAAAATATTAGTTTTATTCGGAAATGATAAATTATATAAAATGATAAGGAAGTGATTATAATAGATAATTTTATAGAAATACATAATGACCATATTAGAGTAAGAGAAGCTACGAAACAAGGTTATGCAATTGGAATTGATGGAGATTCAATTAATTTAGAACATCCTAACAGTAAAACAAGGCGTGGAAGAATAGGTCATCAAATTGCACAAACTTTAACTTGCAGTTGTAATCAAGGAGTGATAATAGAAGTGAATAAAATTATTAGACTAGGTAATATTTATCCAAGCAAAGGACAAAATGGAGAAATATATCATGAGGACGGATTAAGTCCAACGATTAGTAGTGGACAAGGTAAAACTGGAAATGGTATTGGAAGTAATAATGCTCCAAAGATATTAACAAGTAATAAATTAAATGATGAGGGAGATAATATAATGAAAGAATTCACAAACAACTTAACAAAATATAACTTTAAAATGGATACAATTAAAGTATTTGATGCATTTGCAGGTATAGGAGCATTGCATCAATCATTAAAGGAACTTGGCATACCAATAAAAATAACAGGACTATCAGAAATAGATGTAGATGTAATAATAGAATATGCTGGAGTACATATAAGTAATTTTGCAAACTTAGAGTTTAAATACCCTTCAGAAGATGAAATGAGAAAATGGTTAATAGATAGGAATATAGGTTGGAGTTTTGAGAAAAATAAATCTTGTATTCCAAGACTAAAAAAAGATAAATTATATAATGTTTATAAAGCTAGTATACTTTTGAACAATCTAGGTGATATAAGTAAATTAGATTGTGATCACATTGAAGACTTTGATTTATTTAATTTAAGTTTTTCTTGTACTGATATTAGTAATGCTGGGCAACAAAAGGGATTAAAAAATGCAGACGGAACTCCTACAAGAAGTGGACTAGTTGTATATGGGCAAAAAGTAATTAAAGCAAAAAGACCAAAATACATAATGATAGAGAATGTTAAAGCATTAATTCAAAAGAAATTTATAGATGATTTTTATGATATAGTTAATGAAATAGAATCTTATGGATATAAGTGTTACTATCCAACAGTAACTGATATAAAAAAAGGAACAGTAAAACCTAATTGTTTAAATGCTAAAGATTATGGAATAGCACAGAACAGAGAAAGAATATTCGTTATATGTGTTAGAAATGATATAGATGATGGTTTATTTGAATTTCCTAAAGGATTTGATAGTGATCTAAAGTTAAAAGATTTTCTTGAAGATGAGGTTGATGAGAAATATTATATAAAGAAAACAAAAGACTTCTTTATTAAAAATTCTTTTGACATGGAAGCAAAGGGCAATGGTTTTAGATTTGAGCCACACATCAAACAAAATGCAAGTGTGAGTAAAACAATAACTACAAGAGCTGGAGCAAGAATGGATGATAATTTCATCTTAGATAACTTAAATATAGAAGAAGAGAAATTTAAATTTGATACAAAGAATCCGTATTTTAATAATGCTGATAATATTAATCCTGATGATTTTAAAATAAGAAAACTTACACCAAAAGAATGTTGGAGACTTATGGGATTTAGAGACGAATGTATAGATAGAATGATGGAGTTAGGAATATCAGAATCAGCTTTATATAAATCAGCAGGAAACAGTATCGTTGTTAATTGTTTATATTACATATTTAAAGAATTATTTACAAAATACATAATAGAGTAAAAAATAAGAATGGGGCTATCACTGGCTTGTGTGACTTGGAAAAGCACATAAAAAATGTATTTTATTGGGTGTTAATAAAATAATTTAAAATATTATTAATAGAAAGGAGGTGATAATTATTAAAATTTATAAATCATACATAATTCCAATCAAAAATTTACCACAAAAAGATATTGATTACTTATTTGAATGTAATAGAGAATCAGCTAAAGTATGGAACGAGTGTTTAAGAATAAATAAAGAGTATTGGAATAATGAACAAAAGTATGTTGATACTAATTATTTACAAACCAAGTTAAAAGGATTTTCTAAAGTATTACCATCTAATTGTGTTCAAGTTACTATTAAAAAGTTCATGGGTGCTATAACTGGAATTCAGCGAGCAAGAAAAGCTGGAAGAACTGATATGAAATATCCTTGGAAACAAAAGAATTTCTATAATACTATATGGAAAGGTCAATCTGTAAAAGTAAAATATAATTACCTTTTACTATGTAAACCAATGGATAAAATAAATAAAAAATTGCTACCACCAATAAAAATTTATTCTGAATATATACCACCAAATATCTGCTATGCTGAAATATTATATGATAATGGATTAAAACTAGCATTAAATTACTGGATTGATTCAGAAGATTATGAACAAATAGACTCAAATAACATATCTGCTATAGATTTAGGTGAAATACATACTATAACATCTGTTGATACAATAGGTAACACTCAAATAATTACAGGTAGAAGATTAAGAAGTTATCAACGTTTTAGAAATAAAGAATTAGGAAAGATACAACACAAACTATCTAAGTGTAAAAAAGGAAGTAGAAATTATAAGAAATATAGACAAACTATTAGAAAACTAACAAGTAAATCTAATTCTAAAATAACTAATGAATTACATAAAATAAGCAAATTATATACAAATTATACGGTTAAAAATAAAATTAAAACTGTTATAGTTGGTGAATTAGCAAATTTCAATATGAATTTAAAAAATATAAAAGGAGGAGGTGGGAAACTTCAAAAATTAGTGCAGTGGAATTATGGGCAATTAATTAATATGCTGACTTATAAATTAGCTAGATATGGAGTAACGGTTACAGAAATAAGTGAAGCATATACTAGTCAAACCTGCCCAAATTGTGGTCACAAATATAAACCTAAAGGTAGAAATTATATTTGTAGTGAATGTGGATTCACATTACATAGAGATGTTGTTGGAGCTTATAATATATTAAGCAAATACATAAATGACGGTAAGATTTTAAAGATGGATTTAGAATTAAAGCCCTTAAAGTATCTACGTATAACTTAGAAATAAGTAGAAGTAGTAGAAGCGTACATTCAACGCCTAGTTTAAAGACTGGTTGCTTGTGTTGTTAGTCAGCAAGAAAGCTTGTGAGTTCGTAATACAAGCATGAATGGAAGATGTCTTTTATGTTAAGTTAATAAATTAATGTATAAAGTATTGCATTGTTTGGGAAGTTATGTTAATATTAGATTAAAGAAAGGAAGTGATGAAAACTTGATTGTAAATAAAACAAAATATGATATTCGATTCTTCAAATCCCTATAAATAGGGTTGACAAGGTGTTGAGGATATGAGTCCAATAGAGTTGATAACTTGCTAGAACGTACACCAAAAGCAATGTGAAGTCGTAAAAATACAACTATAAGTCCATAGTATCTCAATCAAATATTATGAGGTTTAAAATAGAAAGACAATATTCTATCGTGAGTATTGTGTAATGTTATTTGCCTTATTAGTTTCGTAATTGAAATTAATAAGGTGAAGGAATTGAATAAAGACGAATTAAAATTACTACAAAAGTTACCAATAGAAATTAAAATAGCAAAAAGTAAACTAAGAATAGATGAATGGGTTAGGTATTATAGTAAAGACGGTACATATATAAGCTTCAGTGGAGGAAAAGACTCAACAGTATTAATGCACTTAGTTAGATCGTTATATCCTGATATAGAAGCAGTATTTGTTGATACAGGACTAGAATACCCAGAAGTTAAAGAGTTTGTTAAAAAACAAAACAATATTATAATATTAAGACCTGAAATGACATTTAAACAAGTAATTGAAACTTATGGTTATCCAATGGTTAGTAAAGAACAAGCTAATTATTTAGATGATATAAGAAATAGTACAGAGAAAATGAGATTAAGAAGATTAAATGGAGATAGTCAAGGAAGATTTAAACTATCTAAGAAATGGCATTATTTAATTGATGCACCTTTTAAAGTATCTCATAGATGTTGTAACATAATGAAAAAGAAACCAGTTAAAAAATACGAGCATGAGACAGATAAATTTCCAATGATCGGAACTATGGCTGAAGAAAGTATCTTAAGACAACAAAGTTATTTAAAAACAGGTTGTAATGCTTTTGAAAGTAAAAGACCTACAAGTACACCTATAGGATTTTGGACACAACAAGACGTACTTGAATACATAAGAATGTTTGATTTAGAAATAGCTTCAGTTTATGGTGATATAGTAGAAGATGAAAATGGATTATTAAAAACAACTAAGTGTGATAGAACGGGATGTATTTTTTGTGGATTTGGAATTTCACAAGAGAAAGGACAAAATAGATATCAAAGATTAGAGGAAACTCATCCACAATTACATAATTATTGTATGAATAAATTAGGATTTAAAGAAGTTTGTGAATATATGGACATACCATATAGCAATAATATAATAAAGGAGTGAAATGAATAAATGGAAAATAATCAATATCTATATTTGGTTAAAGTAGAACCTAACGCAAACAATAACAAATATTATAAGATGATACAATTGAATGATAGCAGTTTTGAAGTTCAATATGGAAGAATAGGCAATTCAAATTATCAATCATCATCTTACTCTATGTCACAATGGAACAAAAAGCTAAATGAAAAAATTAAAAAAGGATACGTTGACCAAACACGTTTAGTTGCAGAAGCAAAAGTTGAAACTAAATCAAATGAATACATACCAATTGAAGATATTTCAATTAGAACTATAGTATCAAGATTACAAACAATGGCAAGACAAGCGATAAAAGATAACTATACGGTGTCTTCATCAAATGTTAGTCAAATGATGATAGATGAAGCACAATTATCTCTAAATAGATTAATGGATAATGATACAATTGATAAATTTAATAAAGTATTAGTCGATTTATTTCAAATAATCCCTAGAAAAATGTCAAGGGTGTCCGATTACTTAGCTAAAAATAATAAAGACTATGCAGAGATTATTCAAAGAGAACAAGATTTACTAGATGTTATGCAAGGACAAGTAAAGCAACAAGACCTAGTAAAAGATACTAATATAACGGAAGAACAATTACCTACTCAAACAATATTAGAAGCTATGGGATTACAAATTGAAAATATTACAAAAGAAGATGAAGACGTAATTAAATTCAACTTAGGATCAATATCTGATAAATTTTATCAAGGTTGGAAAGTTGTTAATTTAAAGACTCAGGAAAAATATGATAATTTTATAAAAGATAATAACATAAAAGACAAGAGATTATTATTTCATGGTAGTAGAAATGAAAACTGGTGGAGTATTATGAATAATGGTTTAATACTAAGACCTTCAGCAGTTATTACAGGGAAGATGTTTGGATATGGTATTTATTTTGCACCTAATCCTAAGAAGTCATTAGGATATACTTCATTAGACGGTTCATATTGGACAAAAGGTGGTTCAAAATCAGCTTTTATGGGATTATATAATGTAGCCTACGGAAAGTCATATGATGTCTATTCGTTTGAAAATGAGTATCACAATTTAAACTATGAGAAATTACAACAAAAATGCAAAGATGCTAATTGTCTACATGCACATGCCGATAAAGGTATGTTAAGAAATGATGAAATTGTAGTTTATAAAGAAGAACAATTAACTATTAAATATTTAATAGAATTGAAATAATATAAAATAAAAAGGAGTGTTGTTAATTATGTCAAATCAAGTTAATGAATCAGAAGTAAAAGAAATTGTTTATAGTGAGGTACGACAATATTTTAGTGAAAAATCTAATCTTGAAGATGAACCTAAAGTTAGTAGTTTTAGAATTAGAGAAAAGAAAGAAAAAGTAATACATAATGGAAATGCAACAATAGTTATTTTAGATGATGAATCAAAAGGCGTAGCCAAGTGTGACGATATTGATGAATATGATAAAGTTAAGGGCATTAAAATTGCTTATATAAGAGCTAAAATGAAATCCTTACAAAAAGAATTAAATAAGTTAGTTAAATAAAAAGATTTATCGATTTATACATTAATTTATTAAAATAGTTGTTGACAGTGGAAAGATTTAGGTATAGAATAATAAATGTACCAAGTAACAAATTAATATATAAATAAAAATAGAAAGGAAATGATTAAATGAAAATATTAAAAGGAATTGGAATCACAATCGGAGGAACATTAGTATTATTCTTATGTGTAGGTGGAATAATGAGTATAGCAACAGGAGTTAACTACATATCAAAACCATTTGAAACAATTATGAGGAAAAATGATGCAGAAGTAGATAGACAAGTATTCGAAGAAGGAAAATCACATGTTGAAAGTGTTGCAAGAGATTTAGCAAAAGCAAAGAGAGAAATAGCAGAAGAAAAAGATGAAGTCGCTAAAAAAGCTATAGTAAATTATATTAATGATACTTATGCTAATTTTGATGCTAGTAATTTAGAAGATTCAAGTCTAAGACAATTCTTAAAAGATTGTAGAAATGGAAACATAAAATAATAAATTATATAAATTAAGGAGAGATAGAAATGAAAAAGAAAAGTATTGTAGGATTGTTGTTAATTGGAACATTATCATTAGGGAGTTTAGTAGGGTGTGGAGATGGAATTTCAAGTAAACAGGATTCTGATACACAAACTAGCAGACAACAAGAACAAATATTACAACAAGGAAATGACCAAGTAGGACTACCTAATATCACAAATTTTTACGAAAAGAAATTAGCTAAGAAAATAATAGAATTGAGAGATGATAGTAAATTAGTTACATATGCTTATACCACTAACATGAATGGTAAATATGTTTATTTAGGTAAATGCATGGGCTTCGGTTTGCCTTATGATACACAGTATACTAATCCACAAAAGGTTGATACTGTAGATGGTGGACAATATAATGCTAGAAATCCTTATGTCCTAAGCCAAGCTGATCCTAATGGTTTATTTAGTGGAAGTGGGACAAGTGCAACATGGTTAGTATTAATTGATGAGAATACGGGAGAACAAAGTGTAGTATATGCAGAACCTAATATGGTTGTAACTCAAACAAAATTACCTAAAAGGTTAATTGAAACATGGAGTTTACCTGATAATTATTAATCAAAACAAATTAATATACAAACGCTTGACACGATGGAAAATTAATGTTAAACTAAATATACAGGTGGTAGAGATTAACAACTTTGCCACTTACATAAAATATTAATAACAACAAATTAATGTACAAAGTAAATAAATAACCAATTATTAGATTTAAGGAATGGCTTAAACGCTAGGTTTACAGACTTGGAAAAGCTGATAAATAGTATGTTTTAAAGAGTAGCTTAAACTACTCAAATAGAAGAAGAACAATTCAAGGGTTGACCTCCCTAAGATTTAAGTAAACTCCAGTTATTTAAATCGGAGATGTGCTGAAACGGTAAATTCAGCTATTCTTTAAAGCATATTACATGCTAAATAAATTAAAGTATAAAGGAGAGAAAAGAAATGGAAATGTATGTTGTTAGATACAAAGATACTGAACAAGGTTCAATAATTAGAAGTGAGTTTTTCAGAAAAGAAGATCAAATTAAAAAAATTAATGAGTGTATTGAAAAAGGGTTTGAGGTAATTGATTTATTTGAAGATGACTATGAAAAAGCTATAAAGATGAGAACAAGCTTAGACAAATAATAGGAGGAATGTAAAAATGAAAACTTATAAATTATATATTGATTATGGCAGAAACGATACAAGAATAACAGATACTAAGGGAAATATAATAGGAACTTTTAGTGGTAATATACCAACTCTAGCTGAATCAATCTATAAACTTGCTAAAAAGAAAAGCTATGAACTATATATTGATACTAAAGTTTTAGGACTGGCTTTATATGATTATTTAGTTTGGAAATATACTGATCTAAAAGTACATAAGTCTTGTTAAATAATTCGCTCTATAATCGCTTCAAATCACTAAAAACTGAAAAAATTAGAAATTACAATTTAAAATGAATTATAGAGCAAATTAGAAAAATGGACAATATTTAAGAAATTCAAAAATCAAGAATGGCTTAAATAGGGAGTTACAGAGGTAGAATAAGTAGATAAAAGAATAATTTTATAAGGAATTTAATAAATTAATATAAAATAAAAGCGGTATAAATTGCATTAATGATTAGTCTTGTAAGACTAAAATGCGTATTATAAATAAATTAACAAATCTAACAGAGAGAATATAGTGAGTGAAATTAGCTAAAATATTTAAATTTGAAGGAGAGAATACATAATGGCTAAGGAAAAAGAAATTACAATAATCAAGGGTAAGAAAGCAGAATTTAATTTAGTAGGAAAGGCTAAAGTATCAAGTTTTACATTTAAAACAGACTTAGAAAGTGCAAAAGAAGGTTCTGATTGGATTTATAGCCAAATGAATTTAGGTGTTGAATGTGGGAAAGAAGGTACTATATATGCTGATTTAATGGGTGGTTATGGTTCTGAAAGAGAAAATTTTGTAAATGTTCATGGGAAAAAGAAAGGTGATAATGGACAAGACCAAGATGATTTTGAAAAAATGTTTAAAATAGACTGGGAAGATAGACTTGATGAAGATAACTTTGAATCAATTGGAGACAGATGTTTTATAACTGTAGGATTAGAAAAAGACGATAAGGATAAAACAGTATATAAAAAGTTTATAACTCGTTATGACGCT
>Ga0302215_10002143_pt1 | contig 13759 bp, 9 predicted proteins | sample II_Fen_N3_1_FD_194580 | JGI IMG/M metagenome (GOLD analysis project Ga0302215, IMG submission 194580) | Peat permafrost microbial communities from Stordalen Mire near Abisko, Sweden - II_Fen_N3_1 | ecosystem: Environmental > Terrestrial > Soil > Wetlands > Permafrost | place: Sweden: Abisko...
GTGACCTTCGGCATTAGTTGTATATGGAGTAGAAGGAGCAGAGTTAGAGTAAATTGAGCTACAACCAGTTGCATTAGCTACCATTTGACGGTCACCAAATAATTGAGTGATCAATTTTACGTATGGAGTTTCACCACAACCAGAACAAGCTCCTGAGAATTCGAACAATGGAGTTGCCAACTGAGAATTTTTTACGTTGGATTTAACATCAACCAAATGTTGTTTTGATTTTACATTATCAATACAGTAATTCCAGTTAGTTTGGTTTTCATATTGCGTATTGATTGGCACTAATTCAAGAGCTTTGTTGCCTTTGTTGCCCGGACATACTTCAACACAGTTATTACAACCCATACAGTCAAGAACGTCAACCTGAATGCGGAAGGTAGTTCCTGCAAATTGTTTACCATTGGTTTTCAATGCATCGGTAAAAGTAGCGTTAGCTTGTTCGGCTTCATCCAAAATAAACGGACGGATAGCAGCGTGAGGACAAACATAAGCACATTGGTTACATTGGATACAGTTTGAAGAATTCCAAACCGGAACAAATGCAGCAACACCGCGTTTCTCGAATTTAGAAGTTCCTTGTTCCCAAGTACCATCTTCGCGACCAAGGAAAGCTGAAACTTTCAAGTCGTTACCTGATTGTGCATTGATTGGACGTACTACATCGCCGATAAATGCTGGAACAATATTTGTGCTTACAGCATTCTCGTCAACTAGGTTAGACCATTCAGCTGGAACTTCTACTTTTGTGTAATCACCACCACGATCAACTGCAGCGTAGTTCATGTTTACTACGTTTTCACCTTTTTTGCCGTATGATTTGTTAATAGCATATTTCATCTTCTCAACTGCCAATTCGTAAGGAACTACATTGGTAATTTTGAAGAATGCTGATTGGAGAATAGTATTAGTACGGTTACCCAAACCAATTTCTTCTGCAATGTTAGTTGCATCGATAATATAGAAACTAATATTGTTTTCGGCTAAGTATCTTTTTACTTTTGCAGGTAAGTTCTTTTTCACTTCTTCTGAATTCCAGATTGTGTTCAAAAGGAATGTACCATTTTTCTTCAAACCTTTAGTTACGTCGTACAAGTTCAAGTAAGCCTGAACGTGACAAGCAACGAAGTCTGGAGTTGTAACCAAATAAGTAGAACGAATTGGAGTATTGCCAAAACGAAGGTGAGAACAGGTAAAACCACCCGATTTCTTAGAATCATAAGCAAAATATGCCTGACAATATTTATCTGTGTTATCACCAATAATCTTGATAGAGTTTTTGTTAGCCCCAACTGTACCATCAGCACCCAAACCATAGAATTTTGCTTCGATAGTTCCAGCACCACCTAAAGCAACTTCAGGTTTCAATGGAAGTGAAGTAAATGTTACATCATCAACAATACCTACTGTAAAGTGATTTTTTGGCTCTGGTAATGCAAGATTTTCGTAAACTGCAAGTACCTGAGCTGGAGTAAAGTCTTTAGAAGATAAACCGTAACGTCCACCAACAACTGTTGGTTGATTTTCTGAACCGTACAATACATCTTTTACGTCCAAATACAATGGTTCGCCTGTTGCTCCCGGTTCTTTAGTGCGATCCAATACGCAAACACGTTTTGCAGTTTTTGGAAGGATTGCCAAGAAATGTTTCGCAGAGAATGGACGATATAAGTGAACTGAGATTAAACCTACTTTTTCACCTTTTTCAATCAAGTGATCAATACCTTCACGGATAGCTTCGGTACCTGAACCCATAGCAATAACTACGCGGTCGGCATCGTCAGCTCCGTAATAATCGAACAAACCGTATTTACGACCTGTAACAGTAGCTAGTTTTGCTAAGTAATCTTCAACGATTTCTGGAATTGCATCGTAGAATGGATTACAAGCTTCACGAGCCTGGAAGTAAATATCATCATTTTGAGCTGTACCGCGTGCCACTGGGTGTTCCGGGCTCAATGCACGATCGCGGAAACCTTTCAATGCATCTTGATCCAATAATGGGATCAAGTCTTCTTGATCAATTTGCTCAATTTTTTGAATTTCGTGTGAAGTACGGAAACCATCAAAGAAGTGAACGAATGGTACGCGTGTTTTAATAGCAGCTAAGTGAGCAACAGCAGCTAAGTCCATTACTTCCTGAACTGAACCTGTAGCAAACATAGCACAGCCTGTTTGACGTACTGCCATAACATCTTGGTGGTCACCAAAAATTGACAATGCGTGTGAAGCCAATGCACGAGCTGATACGTGATAAACACCAGGAAGTAATTCACCGGCTACTTTATACATATTAGGAACCATCAACAACAAACCTTGTGAAGCAGTGAAAGTAGTAGTCAAAGCGCCGGCTTGAAGCGATCCGTGCATAGCGGCTGCAGCACCTGCTTCCGATTGCATTTCTTGTACTTGTACTTTTTCGCCCCAAATGTTTTTACGACCGGAAGCTGCCCATTCGTCGACATATTCTGCCATTGTTGACGATGGTGTGATTGGGTAAATTGCAGCTACTTCGCTGAACATATAAGCTATATGCGCTGCTGCTTGATTACCATCACAGGTTAAAAATTTCTTTGTTTTAGCCATTTTGTTAGTAATTTTATTAATGTTTAATTTTCTTGATTTTATTATTAGATGCCTTTCGGCGTTTATTATTGTTATTTAATTCGGTAATATTTCATTTGCTTACTGCTTAATAAAGAAACCCAAATAACCACAACGGAATCTCATTTTTATTTCCAACTTCTATATTGTCAGCAGCATAAATTGCTTTTGAATAATGTCTTCCAGTTTCCGGTTTGTTTTCGCATTTGAAGTGGTGTTGACCGTCAATACAAAAATCCATTTGAAACTTACACATGTTTACTTTGTGACGAATGTGTAAAGTGTTGTAAAAAAAAGTTTTACGCTCTGCAGTGGGGTCTACGTTTCCTGGATTCACAACATGCATCAGGTTTGTATTTTGTACGTAAACCTGATTTGGTTTTTTAGGATATTCATCTCCCTCAGTATACAAAGTATTCAATAACCGTGCGTCTTTCAGGTACTTTATGTAATTCATTATGGTTGCCCGCGAAGTTTCAATTTCTTTGCTTAATTGACTTACATTAGGTGCTCCGGGAGCTGAATTCATGATTAAATAAAGTAACTTCCGTATTTTTGCCAGGTATTTTAGCTCTATCTGCTTGATTAATAATATGTCGACTTCAATCATCATATTCATGGTTTTTAGAAGAGTCTCTGAAAAACTTCTGTCTTCCAAAAAGAAAGGATAAAATCCATGATGTAGATAGGATTGAAAATAATCAAGTGGTTTCACTTGTCTGCAAATTTCTTGTGCAATCTGCACATGATTTCGCATAATTTCTTCCAGACTGTAAGATTGTAGGTTAGTGTCAGCTTGTAAATTCAGAAATTCTCTGAATGAAAATCCCCGTAGGTTATACGAAGCTACTATGTCTTTAATGTCTATGTTTTCTTCTTTCAATCGCATTACCGATGAACCTGAAAAAACGATGTGCAATTCGGGATAGGAGTCATAACACTCACGTAATTCCTTCGACCAGTTTTCATATTTGAAGATTTGATCGAGTAGGAGGGTTTTGCCACCTTGCGCGTGAAACTTGCCGGCAAATTCTACAAGCGAGTGCTCTGTAAAATAAAAATTGTTGAAATTGACGTACAAACAGCTCCTATCCGTTCCGAAATGTTCTTTAGCATATTGGAGTAAAAATGTAGTTTTTCCTACACCACGACTGCCCTTAATTCCTATCAGGCGGTGTGTCCAGTCTATCTCGTCCATTAATAACCTTCTAACAGGCGATTGAACGTGTTCAACTAAATAGGTATGTGTTTTGTAAAACGCCTCCATTATGCATTTTTTAGACCACAAAATTAGTACAATATTTCCATTTTGCAATGCAGAGATGGCAAAATTAGGATAAATTACATTCAAATACCTCAAAAATAGCTATAATAGCCCATTTTTAAGGGTATATAAATACGAAAAAAATGAATATTTTTTATGACTAAATATATTATGAAATTTTCTGTGATATATTAACTGAATATATTGATATTCTGATTTAGATTTTGTAGTTTTGGAGGACGGAAGATATTAGATTTCGTCAATAAATAAATGCTGATTTTTAGCTCTTGTGAATTTTGTAAACCTTTTAAAATAATACTAATATGAAAATTAAATTTATAGGCGCTTCGCGCGAAGTTACCGGTAGCAAACATTTGATTACAACTAATGAAGGAAAGCGAATACTGCTGGATTGTGGAATGTTTCAAGGAAAAGGGCTTGAAACAGATTCTTTGAATCGAAATTTAATGTATGACCCGGCAACGATTGATTATTTAATTCTTTCTCATGCCCATATAGATCACTCGGGATTAATTCCTTACATGTATAAATTGGGATTTCGTGGCTCGGTAGTTTGTACCAATGCTACCCGCGATTTGTGTGCCATTATGTTGGCTGACAGTGCTCACATACAGGAACTTGATAATAAATGGTTTAATAAGAAGCGTGATAAGCAAGGACTTATACCTGTAGAACCTATTTATAGCATTGTTGACGCCGAAAAATGTATGGAGTTATTTATTGGTGTGGCTTTCGATCGCCGTTTCCAGATAAATGATAAAATCAATGTGAAATTTACGAATACCGGTCACATGTTGGGTGGTGCTGTGGTAAATTTGGAGTTAATTGAGAATGGCGAAAAAGTACATTTAGCTTATACTGGCGATATTGGTCGTCCTCACAATCGAATAATTCATCCGCCAACAGACTTTCCTCAATGCGATTATCTGATTACCGAATCAACTTATGGTGACCGTTTGCATCCCGAAGAAAAAGAAAGTGAAGCCGATTTATTGAAAATAGTAGTTGAAACTTGTGTTGAGAATAAAGGTAAATTAATAATTCCTTCGTTCTCAATTGGTCGTACTCAAGAAATAGTTTTTGTGCTTAATAATTTGTATAATAGTGGATTGTTGCCTAGAATTAAAGTGTTTGTTGATAGTCCGCTTTCGGTAAATGCAACTGAAGTTTTTCGGATGCACACTGAATGCATGAACGATGAAGTAAAAGCAGTATTGAAATATGATGATGACCCATTTGGTTTTAATTCATTACGATACATAAAAAATTCCGATGAATCAAAGTCATTGAATGATATTCAGGAGCCTTGCATTATTATCTCATCTTCGGGCATGTTGGAGGCAGGACGGGTAAAACATCATGTGGCGAATAATGTATCTAACTGGCGAAATACCATTCTGATTGTAGGTTACTGTTCTCCAACATCTCTTGGCGCTCGAATTCAAGAGCCTGGTTTACGTTTTATCTCAATTTTTGGAGAAATACATGAAGTGAATGCCCGAATAGCTAAAATTGAAGCCTTCTCGGGTCATGGTGATTACAACGAAATGAAAGCTTTTCTGAGTTGTCAGGATACTACTAAAATTAAAAAAACTTTTTTGGTTCATGGCGAATATGCTGTTCAGCAGAAATACGCTGAAAATTTGGAAACTGCCGGTTTTCATGATATAGAAATACCTGAATCGGGTCAGGAATATGTTTTGTAAGGAATAAAGTACTATTTTTGTACCAGTTTTATTTCACTAAAATTCAATTCCAGTGTATTTTAAAAAAAATATTGATTCCCTCATAGCTGCTATACTTGGGTTTATTATAATTCAGGTATTTACAAACTATGGGGGAATTGGCATTTCGCCCGATTCAATTGCTTACATCAGTACAGCTCGAAATCTTGTTGCAGGTAACGGTTTTACAGAATTTTCGGGAAGTCCGTTGGTTGCTTTTCCGCTCTTTTATCCGTTTTTTATCTCGATATTTATGTTTGTTACTCAGATGGACATAATTAAGTTTGCACCGATATTAAATGGTTTTCTGTTTGCTACGTTGATATATTTAAGTGGTATAATCATTGAACAATTTAAGTATAAAACAAATACATTTAAGCGTATAATGCTTTTAGTAATGGTTTTTAGTCCATCGCTTATCGAAGTTTATACGATGCTTTGGTCTGAAACATTATTTATTCTTCTTATTATCATCTTTATACTTGTTTTTAGACGCTATCTGCATACACATTCAATTAAATCATTGATTTATGCTGCTTGTATTTCAGCCATTGCTTTTGATACAAGATTTGCCGGAATTACACTTGTAGGTACAGGATGTTTGTTGATTTTTTTTGATAAGAATCTTAGGTGGAGAAGAAAAGCTGAATACATTCTGATTTTTGGTGGTATTAGTAGCTTGCTGGTAACGATTAACCTGACAAGAAATCTGATTGTCAGAGGACTTGCAACTGGTATGCGTCAAAAAGGAATTACACCTTTGTTTAAAAATGTTGAATATTCTGGAAACGTTTTGTCTGATTGGTTTTCTATACAATTTAAAGGTCCACTTTTTTTTGAAGTATTCGCCTTTCTGGTAATGCTACTGTTTGTTGTCTTCTTTATTCGTAATTTCAGACATTGGAAAGCTTTTTACTGTTTTGAAAATATAACAGTAGCCTTTTTTATTGTATACGTGTTGTTCATTGTAGTTTCGTCGACCATTTCGCGCTACGAAACTATAAACAACCGTTTGCTTGCTCCGGCTTTTATCCCTTTGTTGTTGATTTCAACAAGTCAGCTTCCAAAGTGGCGAAAACAGCTTCCGCACAGGCAGTTGAATTGGGTATTTTTTGCTTTTACAATTGGAATTGCAACGCTTCTTGTTGGTAGTTATATTGGTATAATAAGAGAGAATTTGTCTTATATGAATGAAACAGGAATACCTGGCTATGGCGAAGATTCGTGGACAAAATCAAAAATGGTGAATTATCTTCAAAAACACAACGAATTTTTTGAGAAAGATTCATCAGTTTATTCAAATCATAGTCAGGCTGTTTACTTTCTTACCGGACATACCGTTATTGCGTTGCCAGAAAGAGTTTATAAAAATGATGTGAAAGATTTTAAAGAGGATCCAATTAGTTTGCTAATCTGGTTTAATATGGATGAAAATACTGACCTATTGAATCTTAGGGAAATTCATAAGTTTAAGAAAATGAGGCGGGTAAAGAGCTTTTCAGATGGAGCTATTTTTGAATTGACAAATTATCCTCCAGCTCCCTAACTTACTTTTTGGGTGTAGTTGTTTGAAATTCCTTTAAATAAAATGGTTCAAAGTAGGCTACATCTACAAAGTTATTCTCAATATAGGCTTTTTCTGCAAACTGAATCATATTTTCAGCTAGCGGAACTAAATTATCGATAAAATGTGCATTGGAGTGTGTGAGTGTGGTCTTGCATTTTTCAGCACCATTGCCAAAAAAATAAACAGGTTGGTTGGCAAGTATTTCAGCGTACGATTCAGTGTCAATTATATCAGCCGAAATTTCACGTCTAATTTCTTTTTTTTCATTGTAAAAAGCAGCATAAACCTCCATGCGTCGTGCATCTATCATTGGGCAAAACAATACATTTTCCAACTTGTCAATCGATTTTAACGCCTGAGCTGTGAGTACTTCCAATGTACTAACTGCAATTAATGGAATGTCATAACCATAGCACAACCCCTTTGCTGTAGAGACTCCAATTCGCAAGCCTGTATATGATCCGGGACCACTGCTTACGGCTATTGCATCAAGTTTTTTCCCCTCTTTTTTCATTACTTCCAGCGCTTCTGCAATAAAAACGCTGAGCAAAGCTGCGTGATTCATTCCATCGGCATTTGATTTGGTGAAAATACAAGTTTCGTTTTCACTCAAAGCTACTGAGCAAACGTTGGTAGATGTTTCAATATGGAGAATGATTGGGTGATTCATGTTCAAGAATTTCGTTCAGGAAAGAATAATAGTTTGTAAGGCAAAAGTACAAAATTTTCGTTGATGAAAAAAATAAATCCCCGCTGACAAATACTCAGCGGGGATTTATTAGAAATCTATTTTGAATAATTATTTCAAAATTACCTTTAATGGATTTTTTGTGTGTAGTGCAAAGTTATTGACTGCATTAAACCAATCGGCATCTGTAGGAAATTTCCACTTGCTCCATCCACCACCAAAATAATAAGTGAATGTACTACCAACTTTATAGTCAGATAGAATTAACGCATGATCGCCTTTCTTCATTCCATTAATATCATTTCCTGGGATGTAAACTCCAATGTAATTTCGGCCTGCCGGCACTTTGAAGTCAGAAGTAGCCTCTTCAGCATAAGCAACAATACCTGATTGTTGCTTTAACTCCAGATTTCCTTTTCCATCGTGCAGAAAAATTCCACCGGCTAACTTCATTTTTTTTGCTTTCCCGGAAAACGAAACCACAGCTTTGTTCAATAAAGAACCAGCATCAGCAGTAATAGTAATGGTTTGTTTATAGTAATCGTTACCTACCTTTACAGAATCGTAAGTCAGTGTAAAAACGGTACGTAAAGGACCATTTTCCAAAACTTTGTATGAGTTGAACTGATTACCAACCCACAGCGAATCTATTGCATATGGAGCAATTCCACCACAACCAAGTGTGTGAGCTACTTTGTAAAAATCCAATCCTTTTCCATGATCAATATGATACGAAATTTCATTATAAATGTCATCTTTGTATCGTTGATCTACAACTAACTCGTCAGTACTTTTTGCCCAAAAGTCAACACCATTACTTGGATTTTCTTTTGCCAAAGCCGGACCGTACATGCGGTAAGCTCCAAAATCATTTTCCCATGCAAAGTCATCTTTACGCTCGGGAATAAATCTTCCGTAAGTTTTAGCTTTTACCACAGCAGGAGTACCTTGCTTAAACGAATAAGTTGAAGAACCATTAGCTTTTACGTCAACTTGAAAAAGTATAGATTTTACTTTCTTTTCGTTGTTTAAAACCAATTGATATGCTACTTCCTGACCTTTAGTATTTTTCAGAATGTACTTCTTTGATTCAAAATCAGCTTTGATTTTAGCAGCTTTAACTTCTACTAATTCTCCCGTTCTCTTAGTATCTGTACTATTTATTACAACAATTTTTTGTTGAGCAAATACCCCAGAAACAAATAGGAGCGAGGCAACTATAAAAAATCCGTTCCTTTTCATAATTATCAATTGTGAATTATGAATTATTTAGGCTGTTTTCCAATATAGGCCAAAATACCACCGTCAACATAAAGCACGTGACCGTTTACAAAATCAGATGCCGATGATGCAAGGAATACCGCAGGGCCTACTAAATCTTCAGGTGTTCCCCAACGTGCAGCCGGAGTTTTTGCAATAATAAACTGATCGAATGGGTGACGTGAACCATCAGCCTGAAGCTCGCGCAATGGAGCAGTCTGAGGGGTTGCAATATAACCTGGTCCAAGGCCATTACACTGAATGTTGTATTCGCCGTATTCCGAAGCAATGTTTTTGGTTAACATTTTCAAACCGCCTTTGGCTGCAGCATAGGCAGCAACTGTTTCGCGACCAAGTTCACTCATCATTGAACATATATTGATGATTTTTCCAGCACCTTTTTTCATCATTGATGGAATAACCGCTTTGGCACAAATAAATGGACCGTTTAAGTCAATGTCAATTACCTGACGGAATTCGGCTGCTGACATTTCGTGCATTGGGATACGTTTGATAATACCTGCATTGTTTACCAAAATATCAATTTCACCAACTTCTGCTGCAATTTGAGCAACCATTGCGTTGATTTGATCTTCGTTAGTAACATCGGCTACATAACCGAAAGCCTTGATGCCATCGGCTTCGTAAGCTGCAATTCCTTTATTTACCAAATCCTGGTTAATATCATTAAAAACAATGGTTGCACCACCTTTGGCCAATCCGCAAGCAATTGCGTAACCAATACCATAAGAAGCTCCTGTTACAAGGGCTACTTTTCCTGTTAAATCAAATTGAATCATTTTTGTTATAGTCTAAAGTCTACTGTCAACAGACAACAGACGGGTTGTTATTTTTTTTTGAAACTTATTAACTGATCAATAGTTATCTTAATTCTGTATGTTTGTAGAAATCTTGATCGCTGTAGTCTAAGTTTTCACCAGCCATACCCCAAATAAAGGTGTAGTTGCTGGTTGCAGCTGCTGAGTGAATAGACCATTCAGGAGAAATTACAGCTTCGTCGCCCTTCATCCAAATATGACGGGTTTCGGTTGGTTCACCCATAAAATGACATACCGCTTGTCCTTCAGGAACCTCAAAGTAGAAATAAGCTTCCATTCGGCGGCTATGAGTGTGAGCTGGCATAGTATTCCAAACACTTCCTGGAGCCAATTCAGTCATACCCATTTGAAGTTGGCAAGTTTCCAATACCTGACACACCAACATTTTGTTGATATTACGGTGATTAGCAGTTTCCAAAGAGCCCATTTCAGCTACAACAGCATCCGCTTTGGTGATTTTTCTATCAGGGAATGTTTTATGAGCGGGAGCAGAATTAAAATAAAATTTAGCCGGATTTTTTGGATCAATGCTTTCGAAGGTAACCTTACGATCGCCTGCACCAAGATACAGAGCTTCTTTAAAGCCTAATTCAAATACAATTCCGTCAACTGTTATTTTTCCGGGTCCACCAACATTGAAAGTTCCAAATTCGCGGCGAGAAAGGAAAAAGTCAGATTTTAATGGATCAATAGCTTCAAGTGTCAAAACCTGATTAACTGGCAGTGCTCCACCAACTACTAATCTGTCGTAAAGGCTGTAAACCATGTTTACTTCATCTACTGTGAAGATTTTTTCAATTAAATGTTCTTTGCGTAATCGAGCGGTATCATAACCTTTTGCATCTTGTGGATGTGAGGCGTACCGGATTTCATAATTTGTTTTCATTTTATGTTTATTGAGTTGAATTATTTTAATGTCGTATAATATAATTGGTCAACCAAAATTACTGATTTTTTCGGTCATATTAAAGAGTATGCAACACAATATAAAAAATGTTTACAACTATTAACGTTGTAGCCAGAATGTTGCTTCAAAAATACGAATGGCCTAGGTTGAATACTTAAGCAGAAGTGATTTTTATAAGGATAACATGATTAATTCCTTATAAATTATAATATGAAAGTTTACTTGACTTTAAGTAGCCATGCAAAGTTTAGCGATAGATTTAAGTTATTGGAATTTGCAAAATAATCGCGTTTGCTGTTTGAATAAATATCGCTCAAAGCATAATAAGCTCTGGTGTCAAACTGGAAAACGTTTCCTTTGAGATTAACCATGAATCCAAAACCTGCACAAAGCCCATAATCAAAAGGGTTTTGAATAGAAGTAACATGCTGTACATCCGTCGAGCCATTTAAACCGTTTTTTACGATTTTCTCAGATAATAAATAGCTTATTTTGGGGCCTAAATTGAAAAATACCCGATTGTTTTTTCCAATATAAATGTGAGTTAGAAATGGTAATTCTATGTAATTAAGCTGTCTGCTGAATAAACTATCTTTCTCATTCCAACCACGTTGCGAAAAATTCAGTTCGGCTTGCATTCCTACATTTTTTTCAGCAATATAGCGAAAAACTATTCCTGCATTAGTTCCAATTATGTAAGACTGTGTTACTTTAGGGTTAAATACAACCATTGAGCCCGTAGCTCCGCCGGTTACACCAATGTACATTTCCGGCTTGTTTAACCTCACCTGAGCTGTTAATAGTAAAGTGAAAACTGAAAATAGAAGAACTAAGTTTTTGCGCATAAAAGTGAGCCTAAAAAATGTGTAAATAATTAATCTTCAATTGTATAAACTTGTTGGTTTACAAAACCCGAATTGTTTGATGTGCGTTCAAACTGAGGTTTTGATTGTAGACCATCTGAAAAATTATATGATCCAATTTTATTGTTGAATTTATTTCCGTATTTATTGATAACAGATATAAAATAGGCTGATAAATCATAGCCCAGTAAATCATATCGAGGTAATTCTTTGCTGATAGCTTTTCCAAAATAATACGTGAATTCTTTGTTATACTTGTCTAGTTTTTCAGAATTTATAGCCGTTGTAAATGGCGAGAAGTACAGGCCGCTTGGTAATTTTTCCGCTTGATTTTTCCAATTGTATTTCTCAAACAGAACAATGCTGTATTGGCTTGGTAGTGTTTTTAAAGCTGCAATAAAAGGGCTTACATAAGCAAATTTATCTGTGTTGAAAATGATCAGGTTTTTCCCATCTGATTTTAGGACGCTACTAAAATCAGCTAAGTCTGACGTTGATAATTGAAGTGTAGAATAGGACTTATTGCCTTTTTTTAGTTCTTTTTTTAATCCATCTACCCATATTTTGCCTTCATCCAGAGAGCTTATACCCGGAATTTCGGCGAATATAATGTGCATATTTTTGTACTTCCCGGTAAATAGTTCTGTAGCTACGTTTAGTTCCGTTTCATTTCCTGGATTAAACTGAAATAAATAGGGATTTGATTCAATATCAGATACTTTTGAACTAAATGGGATTAATGTGCTGATTCTGTTTTCTTTGGCAAAGTCACCAATTAATGAAACTTGATTGGTAAAAGCCGGCCCAATGATTAAATCCATTGTTTTTAACTCCGAGTTAGATAATACCTCATTCAGTTTTTCCTCGGATTTTTCGGTATCGTAGGTGTAAATTTCCATTGAGATCCCTTTTTGCTTGGCAGCTTTAATGGCTAATAAGGCACCTGCATAAAAATCGACGAAACGATCTACACTTGCATCTTTTTTATCCTGATCAAGCATAAAGGGCAGCAAAAAAGCAATACGAATGATTTTACTTTTATTTGATGAACTTACCGTTAAGTTGTTGCTAAGGAGTGTATTGATGTCTAAATTTTGCTTGGGAGTATTTGTTGTGGTTTCTTTTTTTTGTATTAGCAAAGCACCTTCTTTGGCAGGAACCTTTAATTCAGTGCCAATTGATAATTTTACTGCCGAAGCTGGATTTATGGCAACAAGATCAGCTACTTCAACTTTATATCTGCGACTTATTGAATATAGAGTTTCATCCGGTTCGACAATGTGAATGATAAAGGACTTCTTGTCGGTTTTTCTTTCCTGAATTACAGTTTTTTCTGCTTTTTCCGGAACTATTTTTTCAACTTCCTGTTTTGACTCTTCTTTCGTCTGTTTTGGTATGCGCAGTGCCATTCCTTCGTGTAGGCCATTTTCAATTTCCGGATTATATTTTCGTATATCCTCCTGACTTACACCATATTTATTACTTATTGCAAAAAGTGTTTGTTTCTTATCCACTTTGTGCTCTGTAAATTCCAACTTAGGTTTTTTCTCTGAATTGTTTTGTACAGTAGCATTTTTCTTAACCGGAATCAATAGCTGCTGACCAGCTTTAAGCCCGCTTGCAATTTCAGGATTTGCTTTCGTAATATCGTCTGGTGATACATTGAATTTACGTCCAATTGCAAATAAACCTTCGCTTACCTGAACTGTATATTGGTAATAATCAATACCATTAATCTTTTTTGTGGAATAGTTGGTAGGCTGCCCAAAACTTTGGAAATTAATTAAGAGAAGACCTGAAAAAATATATAAAAACAACTGCTTTTTCATTTTGTCGCTTGTTACTAGTTGATTTTGAGTTATAAGTGCAAAAGTACTAAAAATATACTTCACCAAGCCAAACGAGGTAATAAATCGGACTTTTTTTTGTTATTGCTAAGAAAGATGTACATTTGCATACGATAAATGTTTGTCAGTAAATAATCACGCATTCATTCATGAAAAAAAATCTTATTTT
>Ga0302215_10002145_pt1 | contig 13753 bp, 14 predicted proteins | sample II_Fen_N3_1_FD_194580 | JGI IMG/M metagenome (GOLD analysis project Ga0302215, IMG submission 194580) | Peat permafrost microbial communities from Stordalen Mire near Abisko, Sweden - II_Fen_N3_1 | ecosystem: Environmental > Terrestrial > Soil > Wetlands > Permafrost | place: Sweden: Abisko...
CTGGGTTCGACGTACTATGGGAGTGGTGGGGGAGCGAACATGGTTGGAATTATGTGGGACACCTTGTCTGGAAATGGAAACGCCCAAAAGCAAAAAGTCCATCTGTACTTCGCGTAGTTTTGGTGAACGACTCACTGAACAGGCTCCTATTTCCGAAGCTGTTGCCAATTTTGCTGCAAGTTGTGCAGAAAAACTGCGTAAGCAACATTCTTATGCTTGTATACTGACCGTTTTTATACATACCAATCCATTTGCAACCAATCGATCACAATATTATAACCAAACGGTTATGCAACTAACTGTTCCTACTAATGATTCTACAGAACTTATTAATTATGCATTACGTGGTTTAAAATCTATTTTTGCCGAAGGCTACCGATATAAAAAAGCTGGGGTAATTGTCGGTGAAATTGTACCCGAACGACCGTTGCAAGGTGATTTGTTTGATGTTAGAAACCGTGAGAAATTTAGCCGTGTAATGACCGTGATGGATAGTTTAAATGCTTCTTACGGGAAACAAAAAGTGAAAATCGCTTCGCAGGGTTTCGACCGAAAATGGAAATTGAAAAATGAACTGCTTTCGCCATGTTATACCACTAAACTAAGGGATATTTTAGAGGTGAAAGCTGAGGATAGTGATAAAGTTGAAGGTTAATGGAGTTTGTGTTTTTTTGAATGAATTAAACTCTATTTTCTTGTCTTTATTCTAAATTTCCATGCTACATCAACACTAACTGAATGTCCATATTCAATTTTTTTGTAAGGATAAACGGTAAGAAAATCCGGACGGTAAATTAATCCGAGATGGAGATGATTGTTAATTTTAAAATATCCATTTAAAATTAATCCGATTGATTCATTTGTTTTGGAGTATGGTACTTGTGTCGGTGGATTGTAATCATCACCGTAATAATTAATAGTCCATGTGTTCCACGAATAATCCAAGCCATAACCCAAAGTGAATCTGTTAATTTGATAATTGTCGGTTATGCACAAATTCTTTGACCGTTGAAATTCATATACACCTCCAAAATAATCTATTCCAACAGGTATGGGAATTTCATATTGTATTTGGATACTTGCCAACATATTTATATATCTGTTCGTTTTGTAATGGTATCCAATTCCCACGGAAGTACCAAAAAAACCACTTCCGAATTTATAAGACTCTCCCGGTGGATGAAAATAGAAATTATTGGCAAATGGCACTGAGATCATTAAGTCGATTTGTCCTTTCTTATCTCCTGGGAATTTTAATGCAATTGAATCTTCCGATTGAAAGTCTATATATACATCTTTTTGATATCTATATTTCTCTAATTCACCGTGATAACTTGGGAAATAGTAGTGAAATGTTTTGATAGGTTTTAAAATAATAGTCTTTTTAAGTGTGTCAGAAGTCAAAATAATATGTAATGTGTCTTTACACCTTTTTAGAAGTGCATCTGCTTTACGATTTATTGTATAAACCATGCCATTTAGAGTAGCTTTTGTAGGGATTCTGGAATGGAAAGTTACTTCCAAACTATCATCCGATGTTGCTGCTTTCATAGACAGTGAAATCGTAATCATAAGCAATACTGTTATGTATATCCTTCTTTTCATTATCCTTTTTTTGTCTTAAAACTTAGATAGCATGGCATGTTCCAAACTCTAATTTTATAGTTAATCCAAGTCTATGGCGTTAAAAATTTAAATATTCAGATTGTAATTAAATCTTGGCATCAAAGATAAATATAATATTTTGATTATTCTTAACTGTCTTCAGAATGTGTAATTAAACTAAACGAGAATATAACCATTAGTATACATTTATTTGAATTAGTACTGTAATACCTGAATCAGTATGTTAATTACTTCAACGTGTATATCAATTACCTAAACCTGTATTTTATTTCCCTCAATCATTATCTATACTTTGTGAACCCGTATAGCGTTTTACTAATAGATATTCCAATTTCCAGCCGGTATGTGTGCTTATTTTTGAATTGATATAAATGCAAACATACCAACCTGAAATTCATTCGGTTGGTCTGTTCTATTTGAGGTCAGTTATTTTACCTTTTTATAGACTTCTTGTTCATTTAGTGTGAGGGTGTTTCCTGCTATTTTCCAGTTGTAGATACCTGGATTTACTGCATTTTTATGTATGAAAAGCAACAGATCATTTTCAAAGTCGTATGCTTTTATGTCTTCTACAAGTTCCCACGAAGCTGTTTTTGATTTCCGGTTATACATTTGACAACTATAGTCTGGGTTAAATACAATTTTCTTTGTTTGCATTGGGTATTTGAGAATTCTTGCTAATTCCCATGTACCGACAATACCGTAAGTAACATTTCTTTTGTCGTCAGTCTTTTTAAATTGTTTGGTAGGGTTTGCACCTTTGGCAAGAAGAAAATCGGCTGTAATTTTCCGCCCGTAACGTTGTGCAGCCCATAAGGCCGTATGTCCTTCTTTGTCTTGTATATCGATTTTAGCACCTTTGTCAAGCAACAGTTTTACTATCTCTGTATATTTTTCTCCATTTCCCGAGTATAATTCTTTTGCCTCTGCTGCATGTATTAAAGCTGTTTTTCCGAGTGTGTCCTGTAGATTAATTGCTGCACCCTTTTTCAGTAGAAATTTTACGGTTTCGAAAGATTCCTCTTTTTGAGCTGCGTACATCAAAGGAGTTATTCCGGTTTTATTTGGGAGATTAATATCGGCTCCTTTGGAAAGAAGTAACTCCGCTTTTTTTAGATTTGCCGGAACTCCGCAGGCGTACATAAAAGGTGTGAATCCTAATTGATCCTGAGCGTCAATTTTTGCGCCTCTCTCTATTAACAGTTTTGTTATCGCCGGGTTGGCAGAATACATTAAAGCAGTATAACCGGTTTTATCCACAGTTGCAATTTTAGCTCCTTTATCGAGCAATAACTTAACTATTTTTGTATTTCCATACATAGAAGCCAGCATCAAGGCAGTATAACCATTTTTGTTGTAAAGTTCAAGATTAGGTTCTTTTTCAAGCATTATCTTTGCCGTTTTTAGCATATTACCCGAAGCCGCCTTCATTAAGGCGGTTGACCCATTTATGTCCTGTATATTCAAATTAACTCCCTTATTTACAAGTAGTTTTACAACTTCGGTGTTTTCGTCAGTACGTTTAGAATCAACACATAAACTATCTGTTGCCCACATTAAAGCTGTTCTGCCTTGTGCATCCTGAATGTCAAGATTGATCCCTTTTTCAATTAGAAGTTTTACGATTTCGGGATATGCTACAGCAAGCATGATAGGAGTTCTTGAGTATTTACATGTATCTTGATAGTCACTTAGGTCATCGAGTTTTATTCCTTTGGCATTGATAAAGATTTTGGCTATTTCTGTATTGCCTTTGCGAAGCAAAAAGCCAAGAGGAGATTCACCGTTCATTCCAATCTTTGAATTAGGATCATCGCCGGCGTTCAAATAAGTCTGAACAGCTTCTGTATTTCCTTCCTTCAATGCGTTTGCTAAATTGATAGTCGATTTCTGAGTAATAGCTTGTACTTTTGTTTTTGCGGGTTTTGGTTTTGTTTGGGCATTTGCATTGAAAGAGAATAAACTCAGAGTCGCAGCCAGAATGAAAAGTTTAAATGAATTCATGAATAAGTATTGTTGAACGAGAAAAACTGATTAATTTTTTAAATGAAAAATAGATTGTGTTGTTTTTATTAAAGAATAGAACGCTGTTCCGAGTTTTATCGGGACAGCGTTATTAAACTTTCAAATCTTATATGTCGAAATTCGGATATGTTCAATGATTTTGTCTAGTCTTTTACGCAACGCACATAAAAACCATTTTTTTTATTGAAAAAGGTGATGTCATCAAAAATTTTAGATTCTGAGTTAAATCTCCTGCCACAGATACTGTCATTACTAATACCTTTAGCTTTATTGGTTGCACTCCAAAAGCTGATAGCCGTACCTGCTTTGTAAAACTTTCCATCTGAGTAGTCACGATATCCACCCGGAAGGGCAGAAAAGCCGGTACTATTGTTCGTTTTTATATCAAAGCCAATTGTGCCATCTAAAGTTGATGCAGACCAAATAATGCTATCAGATAATGCTTTTGCTAAGGTTCCTGATCTGCCAGAGTGAGCACCTACGTACTTTTCAAGAGTAGTCCAATCGGTATTAGTAGGCACATGCCAGCCTTTAGGAGCTAATTTGCCGGTATTTACCGCATCCCAATTGTACAAAGCCCCATAAGTTTTTTTATTCCCAATAACATCGTTATACCAACAATATGCAGGAGCAATAGCAGGTAATGGGTTTTTCCATGTAGCATTAGGTTCTACCAATGGAATTGGTATGCTGTCGTTATATCTGGTAGTTCTTAGATTTTCAACCATCCATGTTTGTGTGCCAATAGTAACTACATGATATATATTTTTATCGATGTCTGTCATAGTTGTGCCAAAAACTATTTCGTTTCCATAAGTCGTTGTACCTGATCCTGTTTCAGCATAAGCTCGCAAATAGTATGTTGTTCCCGGTTTGAGATTGTTAAATGAACTTTTATATTTTACACCTGTGCTATCGTTAACAATAGCTGTATCTTTTTTGTTAATATCGATATCAAAAGTAATATCAGTATAATTTCTAAAAGTACTGGGGTTAGGATATGTTGCCCAACACACACCAGCCAAAAGTATTTTTACATATTTGTCGGAGCATTTGATAGTTCCACCACTTTTTGCTCCAGTTTGTGTTATGTCAGTTACCGCAGTTGTAGTTAAAACCAGGTACGGTTCTGTTTCTTCCTGGTTGCAAGCAGAGAAGAGTGTTATGGTAAAAAATACGGAAAGGAAAATCCTGAATATATTTTTGATTCTCATTAATGGTAAAATCTTAAAGAAAAATGACGTTAGAGTATTATTTAATTGTTAGACTGTTTTGACGGAATTGTAATGTTTAAGAAATAATGTACATTTTATAAGTAAATGAATAATAATACAATAAACATAGTTCGTCCCAGTAATAAGTTTTGTCTCAGTCCTTTGTTCAGAGCTAAAAAGGCTCTATTTGTTTGCAAATATAGTTATTTATTTCATAATCAACCATGTTTTACACCAGATTATTAAAACAAAAAAACAGTTACATTTTCATGTAACTGTTTTTTATTGTGGCGTCACCAGGAATCGTCCCCGATAGCCCCGATAGCTATCGGGGGGACGGGGACACAAGGATTTTTATTCAGAATACATTTCTAAAAGTTTAGTAGAAATTTCAATGTGTTGTTTTATAGATAAGTAGTATTTTCTACTTTTCATTTTCTTGATGTGGTTTTCAACAAGTATTGCTTGTTTTCTAGAGATACATTCAATAGCGAAAAACAAAGTCCAATCATCTGCTTTTGCTGTGGAGGTATTTTTATAAAACTTAGAATTGTGTTCTTCAATTCTTTGATTAACATCCATTGTTTGACCGATATAATATGCATTTAAGCTTTCGCTAAAAATAATATAAACGTAAAACATGATCTTCTTGGTTATAAGGTATAACAAAAAAAGTTCCCTATTGAGGAACTTCTTTTGATGTGGCGTCACCAGGAATCGAACCGGGGACACAAGGATTTTCAGTCCTTTGCTCTACCAACTGAGCTATGACGCCATTTCTGTTTAGCGGGTGCAAAGATACTGCTTTTTTTGATTCTGCAAAACCTGAGAAAGAAAAAAAAGAAAAAAAATCAGACAAAATTAGATTCTGTGATAATTTTAGGGTCTTAACTTGGTGTATTTGTAGAAAATAGCCGCTATTGCCGTAACACAAAAAAATATTGTCAAAAATAGAGTTGTTTACTAATCCGAAATTTATAATTCCCCATTTATAATTCACAAGTTCCACTTTCAGTTTTGAAGTTTCAGTTTATTTATTATTTATCTTATTGTTAAATTTAATTGTAAATGACTGATATTTTGCAATAAGAAGTGTTTTTTGTTGACTAACTTTTCAGAAACTACAGTCTTTTTTATTCGTGTTTTTTTTGTACTTTTGCAAATCAAATTTTAAATAGAAGAAAATTACGAATGAATAATATCCGCAATTTCTGTATTATAGCCCACATCGATCATGGGAAAAGTACCTTAGCCGACCGTTTGTTGGAGTATACCAATACTGTTGCCGGCAAGGAAATGCAAGCGCAAGTGCTTGACAACATGGATTTAGAGCGTGAACGTGGCATTACCATTAAGAGTCATGCTATCCAAATGAGTTATAAACTCAATGGCGAAGAATATGTTTTTAATTTAATAGATACTCCCGGACACGTCGATTTTTCGTACGAAGTTTCCCGTTCCATTGCTGCTTGCGAAGGTGCTTTATTGATCGTAGATGCTACGCAAGGTATTCAGGCTCAGACAATTTCTAATTTGTATATGGCTCTTGAGCACGATTTGGAAATTATCCCTATCTTGAATAAAATGGACATGGATAATGCTATGCCCGAAGAAGTGGAAGATCAGATTGTGGAACTGTTGGGTTGTAAACACGAGGAGATTATTCGTGCCAGTGGCAAAACAGGTATGGGTGTTTATGATATTCTGGAAGCAATTGTTAGTCGCGTCCCAGCCCCAAAAGGTGACCCGGAAGCTCCTCTGCAATGTTTGATTTTCGATTCTGTTTTCAATTCATTTCGTGGTATTATTGCCTATTTTAAAATTGTAAACGGCACTATCAACAAAGGCGATTTAGTCAAATTTGTAAATACAGAAAAGGAATATTATGCTGAGGAAATAGGTATTCTAAAACTCGAAATGTCTCCTGCAAAGACGATGAGTGCCGGAAATGTAGGTTATATTATTTCGGGAATCAAGACTTCGAAAGAAGTAAAAGTGGGTGATACCATTACACATGTAAAACGCCCATGTCCAAAGTCAATTGAAGGTTTTCAGGAAGTGAAACCAATGGTTTTTGCTGGTGTTTACCCTATCGATACCGATGATTTTGAAGATTTGCGTTCTTCTATCGAAAAATTACAACTGAACGATGCTTCGCTTACATTTGAAGCAGAATCGTCGGCGGCATTGGGCTTTGGTTTTCGTTGCGGATTTTTGGGTATGTTGCACATGGAAATTATCCAGGAACGACTCGACAGGGAGTTTGATATGAATGTAATTACCACCGTTCCAAACGTTTCGTATCGGGTTTATACCAATAAAGGTGATTTAATAGAAGTGCACAATCCTTCGGGTTTGCCCGATATTATGGCTATCGATCGGATTGAAGAACCTTATATTCGGGCATCCATTATTACCCGCACCGATTACATTGGACAAATCATGACTTTGTGTTTAGGCAAACGTGGTGAATTGGTAAAACAAAATTATATTTCAGGGAATCGTATGGAATTAATCTACGACTTACCACTTGGCGAGATTGTATTTGATTTTTACGACCGTCTGAAAAGTATTTCAAAGGGTTATGCTTCATTCGATTATCACATGAATGGATTTCGTCCATCAAAATTAATCCGTTTAGATATTTTACTAAACGGAGAGATGGTTGATGCGCTTTCGTGCCTTATTCACGTTGATAATGCCGTTCCGCTCGGAAAACGCATGTGCGAAAAGCTAAAAGAATTGATTCCCCGTCAACAATTTGATATTGCTATTCAGGCTGCCATTGGTGCTAAAATTATTTCACGCGAAACTATTAAAGCTGTACGTAAAGATGTTACTGCCAAATGTTATGGTGGTGATATAAGTCGTAAGCGCAAATTGCTCGAAAAACAGAAAAAAGGAAAGAAGAAGATGAAGCAAATTGGAAACGTGGAAGTTCCGCAAAAAGCTTTCTTGGAAGTGTTGAAACTTGATTAAATGCAATAACCCAATTATATAGAGAAAGTATTAGTCTGATACTATTGCAGTTGCAACTACTATCTTGAAGATGTTTTAATTTTTTAATAATAAAAGTGAGCACATTCGTGAATTTTATCTGTAAATTTGCGACTTGTTTTTAAAAATAATCGAAATAATCAATCATCAAACATAATATAATCATGTCAGAGTTATTTGGACATATTTCGCAAATCATTGGTCCTGTAGTGGATGTTTTCTTTGATTTGAAAGGAAAAGATGAAGTGAAGTTACCAGCCATTCACGATGCGCTTAGTATCGATCGTGGAAACGGACGTGAACTCATTGTGGAGGTTCAACAACACATTGGTGAAAATACCGTGCGAACTGTAGCAATGGACACAACTGATGGACTTCGCAGAGGTTTGAAAGCTGTGGCAATAGGTTCACCTATCTCAATGCCGGTAGGCGATCAGGTTAAAGGACGTTTGATGAATGTGATTGGAGACTCAATTGATGGAATGAAAGCTCTTGATAAAAAAGGAGCGTATCCAATTCACCGTGAGCCTCCTAAATTCGAAGATTTGACAACGAGCGAAAGCATTCTTTCTACCGGAATTAAGGTGATAGATTTGCTCGAACCATATTCTAAAGGAGGTAAAATAGGTCTTTTCGGTGGTGCCGGTGTAGGTAAAACCGTATTGATCATGGAACTTATCAATAATATTGCAAAAGGTCATAATGGTTTTTCGGTATTTGCCGGTGTGGGTGAACGTACCCGTGAAGGTAACGATTTGCTTCGTGAAATGATTGACTCTGGCGTAATTCGTTACGGCGAAGAGTTCAAAAAAGGAATGGATGAAGGAAACTGGGATTTGTCAAAAATAGATTATTCTGAAGTTGAGAAATCGCAAGCGACTTTAATTTTCGGACAAATGAACGAACCTCCCGGAGCACGTTCTTCGGTGGCTTTGTCGGGTCTAACGGTTGCCGAATCGTTCCGCGATGCTGAAGGTGGTGGTAGCGATATTTTATTCTTTATCGATAACATTTTCCGTTTTACACAAGCAGGTTCTGAAGTTTCGGCTTTACTTGGACGTATGCCTTCGGCGGTGGGTTATCAACCTACTTTAGCTACCGAAATGGGTACAATGCAAGAACGTATTGCTTCAACTAAAAATGGTTCCATTACTTCTGTTCAAGCTGTATATGTTCCAGCAGATGACTTGACTGACCCTGCTCCGGCTACAACTTTTTCGCACTTGGATGCTACCACGGTATTAAGTCGTAAAATTACCGAATTAGGAATTTTCCCTGCTGTTGATCCATTGGAATCTACATCAAGAATTCTTAATCCACAAATTGTAGGTCAAGATCACTATGATACTGCTGAACGCGTAAAACAAATTTTACAACGCAACAAAGAATTACAAGATATTATTTCCATTTTAGGAATGGAAGAATTGTCTGAAGAGGATAGAATTACTGTAAAACGTGCCCGTAAAGTACAACGTTTCCTTTCGCAACCAATGACTATGGCATCGCAGTTTACAGGACAACCCGGTGTTATGGTGCCAATTGCAGAAACTATTCGTGGTTTTAAAATGATTTTGGATGGCGAATTGGACGATATGCCTGAAATGGCTTTCCTGAGTGTTGGAACGATTGATGATGCTATTGCTAAAGGAAATAAATTAATTGCACAGTCGAAGTTGTAAGATTGTTTATCTGTTTATTCGGTTACTACTATCTATTTTTTTGTTTAAACCAATTAACCGACTAACCAATAAATCAACTAACCAATTTTAAATTCAGAAAGCAAATGTCTGATATTGAAGTAATACAACATAAAATCTACGAAATCAGAGGGGTTCGGGTAATGCTTGATTTTGATTTGGCAATTCTTTATGGTATTGAAAACAAACGGCTAAAAGAGCAAGTAAGAAGAAATACTGAACGATTTCCTGAATATTTTATGCTGGAACTGTCAAAAGAAGAATGGAGACAACTAGTCGCAATTTGCGACCAGATACCAGTAAACCTTAAGCACAGTTATGCTTCTCCATATGCATTTACAGAACAAGGAGTTGCAATGCTTTCTGGAGTTTTACGTTCTCAACGAGCGATTGAGGTAAACATTTCAATAATGAGGGCGTTTGTTCAAACGAGACAATTTCTGATTCAAAACAAAGATATACTTAAAAGTATTGATGAATTGAAACTAAAAATAATTCAGTTAGAACAATTCGGAGATGATACGCTATCTGCAATTAATGATTTAAGTGAGGATACGAAAAAAGAAATCGATGATATTTATATTGCCCTGTCTGAGATGGCTAGCAAGAAAAAAGAACTTGGCAAACCAAATCCCATAGGTTTTGTAAAAAACAACCAATAATGAAACTAGAAATAATAACGCCCGAAAAAATATTCTTCACTGGAGAAGTTAGTTCTGTAACTTTGCCGGGAAAAAATGGCAGTTTTACTGTTTGGGAAAATCACGCTCCGTTAATTTCTTCGTTAGCCAAAGGAAAAATAAGTTATAAGGCTGATGATCAGGAATCGGAAGTAAACGTTGATGGTGGTTTTATTGAAGTAAGCAATAACGTAGTTACTGTATGTTTAGAACTGGTATAGTTTAAACTAATGAAGGAACTAAAAAAACGTCTTGAATTAATTCTTACAGTAGTCATGCTGGTAAGTGGTTGGTGTGTTTGGTGGCTGATGAGTTCTGTCTTGACTGAACATTATTTTAGATTTTATCCTTTAATACCAAGTTTCTTTTACGTAGTAGGACTTGTATTTATATATGTCATTACACGCGATTATAAAGGAAACCCACGTACAATGGTAAATCTTTATATGCTAATAAGGTTAGGTAAAATTGCAGCTACATTATTATTTGGTGGAATTTATCTGATTTTTATAAAAGAAAAAATTCGTGATTTCAGTTTGGTTCTCTGTGGTTTTTATTTGTTATACTTAGGTCTCGAAACTTATTTTTTCTATCTTACAGAAAAGAATATTAAAAATGCAAATTTAAATGAATAGCTTTCATAAAATATTAAGCTTAATCACAATTTTTCTCTTACTGTCAATGGCTATGGCTTTTGGGAGTGAGTCTGTGTCGAAGGATGCAAAACCGGAAAAATTGGATGTTAAGGAACTGATTTTGGAACACATTGCAGATTCGTATACCTGGCATATTACAAAAATAGGTGAAACGGATTTATACATACCGCTTCCGGTGATTGTTTACAGTCAAACAACCGGTTGGCATGTTTTTATGTCTTCTGCATTTCACGAGGGTACTGAGCATGAAGGATTATTAATCGCTGCGGAAGGCAAATACAAAGGAAAGATAGTAGAGAAGAATGCGCAGGGAGCTGAAATTCGACCATTCGATATTTCAATAACGAAGGTTGTGTTTTCACTCATTTTCAATAGCTTGTTATTGATATTCATTATAATGTCTGTAGCCCGCTCATACAAAAAAGACACACACGAATCGAAAAAAGGCTTTATTGGTTTTATGGAGATGTTTATTATGAACATAAACGATGATGTAATAAAACCATGTATCGGCAAAGATTATCGGAAATTTTCACCCTATCTTCTGACTGTTTTCTTTTTTATTTTTCTCAATAACTTAATGGGCATTATTCCAATATTCCCCGGAGGTGCTAATGTTACCGGAAACATTGCCATTACATTTACTCTTGCTATTTTTACTTTTGTAATTGTAAATATATTTGGAACGAAAGAATACTGGAGAGAGATTTTTTGGCCGGATGTACCTGTTTGGCTTAAAGTTCCGGTGCCATTGATGCCGGCTATTGAGTTAGTTGGTGTTTTTACGAAACCATTTGCGTTGATGATTCGTCTTTTTGCAAATATGTTGGCTGGACACTCTATCGTGCTGGGACTTACTTGTTTGGTTTTTGTAACCGTTAGTTTAGGACCGGCTATGAATACTAGTATGACGGTAGTTTCGGTGTTATTTACTGTTTTTATAAATTTAGTTGAAGTACTGGTAGCCTATATACAAGCTTATGTTTTTGTATTATTATCGTCAGTATTTATTGGTTTGGCTCGGGTTGAGCCTCATCATGCGAAAGAGAAAGTCAACCATTAAATCTCCTTCGGGTGACTAAGAGGATTTGAGTAATTGAAAAGGATAAAATAATTATAAACTTGGTCTTTAAACTCTTCTAGGGGTTTGGGGTCATTAATAAACAAAAAAATTATGTTACTAACAATTTTATTACAAGCTGCCGCTGGTGCAGGTTTAGCTAAATTAGGTGCAGGACTTGGTGCAGGGCTTGCTGTTATTGGTGCAGGTTTAGGTATTGGACGTATTGGTGGTTCAGCAATGGACGGCATTGCTCGTCAACCGGAAGCAGGTTCTGATATTCGTTTGTCTATGATTATTGCTGCTGCTCTTGTTGAAGGTGCTGCACTATTTGCAATCGTAGTTTGCGGATTTATTCTTTAATTAAGTCACAAGTCAAAGGTCGTTAATCTACGGTTTTTGCAATCTTTTTGATTGGCAGTATTTAATTGTCGATTATGAATTATGAATTATTAATTGTGAATTATTATGGCTTTATTATTGCCTGAATCCGGATTACTTTTCTGGATGTTTCTTTCATTCGGAATTGTTGCTTTCATCCTTGCGAAATTTGGTTTTCCTGTCATTATTAAAATGGTGGAAAGCCGTAAGACGTATATCGACGAATCTTTACTTATTGCCAAACAAGTGTATGAGCAAATGGAGAAAGTGAAAGCCGATGGTGAAGTGATTGTTGACAATGCTCGTCGTGAGCAGGTGAAGATACTCAACGAAGCTACTGCAACGCGCTACTTGCTTATTAAGGATGCTAAAGACAAAGCACAACAGGAAGGTGTTAAGATGATTGATGAGGCTAGAAAACAAATTCTGATTGAGAAAGAAGATGCAATCCGTGATATTCGTCGTCAAGTGGCAGAATTATCTGTTGATATTGCCGAGAAAGTACTTCGCGGAAAATTAGAAAAAAAGGACGAGCAAATGGATATGATTAACCGTTTGTTGGATGAAATCAACATCTCAAAATCGTAATACGTAATGAATGATGGACTTATAGCAGCTCGATACGCTACCGCTTTATTGGATTTTGCCAATATCAGTATTGCGTCTGAAAGTGTCTACAATGAAGTAAAGGCTGTTTTACAGAGCTTCTCTAAATTCAGTGAATTGCATTCGGTACTTGATAATCCCGTGATGGCAAAGACAGAAAAGCGAAAGATCATTATGCTGGCTGCCGGTGGAAATGTCAGTGCCACTTTTGAACGATTTGTAGATTTGCTGTGGGAAAATAACCGCGAAAATCATTTACAATCTATCATGCTGAAATATGTTGATTTGTTCCGTAAGCAGAAAAATATTCATTCCGGCAAACTGACTACGGCCACAACCATTGAACTTCCAATAGAAAAGAAACTGTTGACCCTGATGGAAAAAGAAACCGGCGGAACAGTTGAACTGGAGAAAATTGTTAATCCAAATATTTTAGGTGGTTTTCTGTTCGAAGTTGATTTTGTCCAATGGGATGCAAGTCTTTCAGGACAATTAAAACGTATCAGAGCAGAGTATATTGAACAAAACAAAAGAATCATGTAACAAAATAATTAATAATGAACAATTAATAATGAATAATTACCTTCACTTATTGGTACTTGTTTTTTAATTGTCAATTATTAATTATCAATTATTAATTATATAAAGATGTCTGATAATATTAAGGTGAGCGAAGTTTCCGAAATTCTTCGGATGCAACTTCAGGGAATTGATACCAACGTACAATTTGACGAAGTAGGTACAGTACTGCAAGTCAGTGACGGTGTTGTTCGTATCTATGGTTTGAAAAATGCTGAAGCGAATGAGCTTT
>Ga0302215_10002147_pt1 | contig 13747 bp, 12 predicted proteins | sample II_Fen_N3_1_FD_194580 | JGI IMG/M metagenome (GOLD analysis project Ga0302215, IMG submission 194580) | Peat permafrost microbial communities from Stordalen Mire near Abisko, Sweden - II_Fen_N3_1 | ecosystem: Environmental > Terrestrial > Soil > Wetlands > Permafrost | place: Sweden: Abisko...
TAGAGTTTTTTTCATAAGCGCTTGCAAAATTAGTTTTCGCAAAGTTATTTGTTTTTTCGAATAACCATCTAGAAAAGCGCATAAATAACTAAAAATCTACTATTTAATTCAAAATACTATAAAATTTATAGTGTAATGATGAGAAACAGACGAATCGAGAAGACGGTTTTTTGTAAACCTAGAATTTACGAAGTGAGAAAATGAAGCTTAGCCCACCAGTAGGTATACATTTAGCTGAGATAGTGCCACGGTGATAAATAACAGCATTTTTTACAATTGCCAATCCGAGTCCTGTCCCACCCTGTTTTCTGCTACGTCCTTTATCCACCCTGTAAAATCGTTCGAAAAGGCGATTTAGATGTTCTTCGGCCACCCCGACACCATTATCGCTAAACGAAAAATAATAGAATTGTTCATCTTCCCGGTAGCAACTAATTTCGATGGTAAGTTTCTCGCCGGCATAATTCAGCGTATTATCCAGTAGGTTACGGAAGATGGAATATAAAAGTGAGCGGTTGCCTAGTATTTGAGTATTCGGCTGGAAGTTTTGTATAACCTTACATTCTTTCTGCTCTATTTGCAGGTGAACATCATTCAATACATCCGAAATGACATCCGAAATATTACAGGGTTCTTTTTGGAACAGACGTTGGCCTTCATCCATTTTATTCAGCGTAGAAATATCCTGCAATAAGTCTCTAAGGCGTTGGGCTTGTTGGAATGACCGATCGACAAAAAAGCGTTGACGCTCAGTGTCCATTTCCGGGTTTTCGAGAATGCTTTCCATGTAACCCAATATGCTGCTTACAGGAGTTTTGAGCTCATGCGAAATATTTTGCGTAAGATGTCTTTTAAGTTCGTTTTCGTGCTCCTGAACGGTGATGTCGTTTATAGATATTTCGAAAGTATCATCTTGAAATACAATGCACTGAACTGCGAAAACCCGACCACCTTTTTCAACGGTCAATCGTTTTCGGTTCAGCTGATTATTCAACAGACTTTTATCAATAAACTCATTTAATTCGGCAAATTCAGGCAATGAAAATATCTGATCCGAAGTCTCGCATTGTTGATCGGAAATTATATTTGTGTATTGAATGAAGTGAGAATTGGCAAGTGTTTCTTTTTTCTCAGGAGAGAAAATTCCAAGTCCCTCCTGAGAAATCTGAAGGTGTTTAATCAATTTTTCCCGTTCATTATTTACTTCTACTTTGGTCTGCAACTGTAGCTTATATAGTTTCACTATATTCTTACTGATTTCACCCAGTTCATCATTAGGAAACTCAATATCGGTGTCCAGAAACTCTTCCTTTTCAGCTTTCTGGGTAAATATGCGTAATCGGTCGATAGATCTGGTGAAGTTTCGGGAAATAAGATAGAGTGCAAGAATGGCAAAGATTAATACCAACCCCATAAAGTACAGGAAGAAAGTATTGGCCTTGAGCATACTTACCAGGCTGACGTTGTAGGGCAAAGCACTGCGAACATAGCTAGCAGGGAATTTGTGAGCCAGATAATAATAATCTTTTCCGGTGGAAACGGAGTGACGTATGGCTTTGCCGTTTTCAGCATAAGCGGACATTTCTATTTCGGGGCGGTTCAGGTGGTTGCCCAGCTTTGTGCCTTTTTTGACTGAGGAATCGAAGATCACAACACCTGTAGTATCAATTACGGTTACGCGCAGCGCAGTATCGGGGAACAGATGAACATATTCTTCCAGCATTTCCCAGTTTGGCTTTTGCTCAATAATAAAACGGTAGATAGTGAAATTGTATGTGCTCAGCTGCTGGTCAAGCTGCTCGGTGCGAAATTCTTTCTCGCGCTCGTACTGAAAGAAACAGATAATGGCCAGCATCAAAAAAAAGATGCTGAAAAAGTACAGGAAAAGGCGGCGGTTTAAAGTCATAACGTATAATAACCCCTAGCCCCTAAAGGGGAACTAAGCTAGTTTGTTTAATATGTTTGTGAGATAAATATCAATTAGATTTCCTGATATTACCTTCTCAAAAGTCCCCTTTAGGGGATTTAGGAGCCATCTATTCTTCAAAACAATATCCGTACCCTAACCGGGTCACAATATTTTTTCCGTATGGACCAATTTTTTTGCGCAGTCGTGTAATGTTTACATCGATTGTGCGGTCGAGTACAATGACTTCATCGCTCCATACTCTGGATAACATTTCATCGCGTGAGAAAACGCGGTTTTTATTTCCCAGAAAAAGTTTCAATATTTCAAATTCCTTTTTGGTGAATGGAACTTCAACTCCTTCGAGCATCACTTTTTTGTTTTCCAATGACATTTCAAGATTTTCGTAACTCAGCACCAATGCCGGAGCAGCTTCAACTTTGTTGGTATCTACCCTACGGATAACGGCTTTTACGCGTGCAAGCACTTCACGTATAGAAAACGGCTTGGAAATGTAGTCGTCAGCACCGATGTTAAACCCTGTAAGTCTGTCTGTTTCGGAGTCTTTTGCCGTAAGAAAAATGATTGGGATGCTTGCCATTTTAGGATTCTCCCGGAGTATGCGAGCCATTTTGAATCCTGAAACTTCTCCCATCATTACATCAAGCAAAAGTAAATTATAGATACTAATGTCTTTTTTTAGCGCTTCTTCAGCCGAATAGGCTACATCTACCAGATAACCTTCTGTTTCCAGATTAAATTGAAGAATTTCACACAAGTCTTCTTCGTCGTCTACTACCAAAATACGATAAGGATTCATACTTTTATTGTATTAATATTATGTTACAAAGAAACTAATTGTATATTTCGGAGCTGTGTAATAACTATTACAAAAGTATTACAAAATTTTAAATCTAGCGTAATTACTTTAAAATAAATGCAAAGCGGCAAATCAATTGTTGATTTACCGCTTTGGAAAGACAGATGATATCAGAAGTTATTCTTTTGGAGAGTGCTTCAGCACCTTGGCATCCACGTAGAAGAAAATTTCTTCGGCTATGTTGCTACAGTGATCTCCAATGCGCTCCAACTTACGGAATGCACTTACCAATTGCAGGCATTCAAAAGCCCTGTCGGGGTTACGCTGAATATAGTCGGCAATAATACGTGCAGCATCGATATTAATTTCGTCGACCTGATAATCTTCGCTGAAAATAGCCGATGCGATATCAGATTTTTCGTTTTCGAAAGCTTCAAGACCTTGTGTCAACATTTTGGTTACCTGATCAATCATTAACCGCAAATTAGTTTCGGAAATAATTTCGGCATCGAGAATGACAGAAGGATTAGCAATCAACACGCCCGAAATTCCGTAGGCAAAGTCAGCAATGCGTTCCAGGTTAGAGTTGATTTTCAACACAGCAAGCACAAAACGTAAATCGACTGCCACAGGTTGGTAAAGTGCGATTACATTTTCGCAAAACCGGTCTATTTTGAGCTCGTACGCATCTACTTTTTTCTCGCGCATCGATACTTTCTTTGCCAGTTCTTTATCGAACGACAGAATGGCTTCGCCCGAATTGCTAACCTGAGAAATAACCAGTTTCCACATTTCGGTAACGTCTTGTTTGAGCGTTATCAGTTCTTGTTCTAAGTGTGTCATATATTTATTCTTATTATCGACCCCCAACCCCTAAAGGGGAGTAAAGATCAAGTTCCTAATATAGATTTTATAAGTCAATTCTAATATTTCTTATTCCCCTTTAGGGGTTAGGGGTCATATCAACCAAACCTACCGGTGATATAATTTTGAGTTGAATGCTCTGTTGGATTGGTGAATATTTTTGTTGTTTCGTCGTATTCAATCAGTTCTCCCAGATAGAAATAGGCTGTTTTATCACTAACACGCGATGCCTGCTGCATATTGTGTGTAACGATAATAATGGTGTAATCTTTTTTCAATTCATGAATTAATTCTTCAACTTTGGCTGTAGAAATCGGATCGAGAGCTGAAGCCGGTTCATCCATAAGAACTACCTTGGGCGAAATAGCTAATGCGCGGGCAATGCAAAGTCGCTGTTGTTGACCACCCGAAAGTGCAAAAGCCGATTTATTCAATTTATCTTTTACCTCGTCCCACAAAGCTGCCGATTTAATGGACTCAATAACACGTTCTTCAATAAAAGTTCGATCCTTTATACCATTCACGCGCAGACCATACGCAACGTTCTCGAAAATTGATTTTGGAAACGGATTTGGCTTTTGGAAAACCATACCAACTTCTTTGCGCAATTCGTCGACATGAATATTGGGGGCGTAAATATCTTTACCTTCTACCAATACAGTTCCTGTCATGCGTGTTCCGTCAATCAGGTCGTTCATACGGTTTATTAAACGTAGAAAAGTTGATTTACCACAACCCGAAGGTCCGATTAAGGCCACAACTTTGTTTTTTTCTACTTCGAAGTTGATGTTTTTCAGTGCGTGAAAATCACTGTAGTAAAAATCAACGTTTTTTGCATCAATGGTTAGCATATAATTTAGTTGAGAGTTGAAAGTTATAAAGTTATAAAGTCTTCCTGACTCTATGAGCTTGTCACTTTTAAACTGCTTTTTAATTTGTTTTTACTTTTTTAGCAAAATAGTTTCGTAAGAAATTGGCTAATAAATTTACGAGTAATATAATTACAATAAGTACCAGCGCTGTTCCATAAGCAATGCCGCGACTGGTTTCAATATCAGTTCCGCTTGTTGAGATTACGTATAAATGGTATGGCAACGCCATTACCTGATCGAAAATACTTGTTGGTAATTTGGGCAAGAAATAAGCTGCAACCGTGAACAGAATTGGTGCAGTTTCGCCCGAAACACGACCTATCGACAAAATTAATCCGGTAATGATATTTGGAAATGCCATTGGCATAATTACTTTTCGGATAGTTTGCAGTTTGGTAGCACCGAGTGCCAGACTGCCTTCGCGGTACGACTTATCAATGGCTTTCAACGATTCTTCGGTGGTACGAATAACTAATGGGAGTGAAAGCAATCCCAACGTGAGTGAACCTGCTAAGATAGAATCGCCAAATTTCATGGTGTTTACGAAAAGTGACATCCCGAAAAGTCCGAAAACAACTGAAGGAACACCACTCAGGTTGTTAGTCATAATGCGTACAAAAATGGCAAATTTATTTCCGGCTGCATATTCGTTCATATAAATACCCGACATGATTCCGATAGGGAAACTGAATATACTACTTCCCAAAACCAAGCAGAGCGTTCCTACAATAGCAGGGAAAATTCCACCTTTGGTCATACCTTCTTCTGGTGCTTTTGTTAGAAAATCCCAACTAATCACGCCAATTCCTTTGGTAACAATGAAGCCAAGAATTAGAAATAAAATTAAAACAACCGAATAGCTCATCAGTTTGAAAATGGTAAATGCTACGGCTTGCGATAAACGCTTTTTGTTGTCGGTTCTTCCCGAATTTATAATTGGTGTCATATTATTTAATTGCTATATTTCTTTTTACCAATAAACTCTATACTAATACTGATAATCATGGTGATAATAAATAAAATTACACCGAGCATAAACAACGCCTGATAGTGTCCGCTTCCGGCTGAAACTTCGCCAAGTTCGGCTGCAATAGTTGCAGGTATGGTTCTGACAGGTTCCAATAAAGTATGAGGTATAACGGCAGCATTACCAGTTACCATTAACACCGCCATGGTTTCACCAATAGCCCTTCCTATTCCTAATACTGCTGCCGAAGTGATTCCAGATTTTGCGTAAGGTATTATTACTTTATAAATGGTTTGCCAGTGTGTGGCTCCTAAAGCCAGACTGGCTTCTTTTATAGCTCTTGGCACGGTACGCATGGCATCTTCCGCTACGGTAATGATAGTTGGCAATGCCATGATTCCTAAAACTACGCTCCCTGCTAAAGCTGTTTCGCCGACAGGCAAGTGAAAAAGTTTTTGTAGAAAAGGAACAATAACCACCAAACCAAAGAATCCGTACACTACCGAAGGTATTCCGGCAAGCAATTCAATGAGAGGTTTTAATATGTTTCGAACCCGCATGGTGGCAATTTCTGCTAAGTACACTGCAACAGCAATGCCGAAGGGTAAGGATAGCAATATGGCTCCAAGGCTTACCCAAATTGTACCAAGTAGCAACGGTAATAATCCATATTGAGGAGAAGGTGACGCGGTAGGATACCATTCTTTTCCTCCAAAGAAATCGCCGGGTCTCAAGGTTTCATGTTTCAGTAAAGTACCGTTGAAGTTTTTGGCTACGTAATTCTTAGGTAGAAACAATATGATACCGGGGTGTTTCGCAGTAAGCTCACTGGCTTTCGCCGGGATATTTTCAAAATTAGCGCCCAGTTCCTCCTCAGTGTAATATTTGGTTAAGTCACTCAATCTGACTAATTCAATTGGCTCTTCTTTGCCACCCACTTCGTCCCAGCTTGTTATTTTTCCATCAAATATCTCTTTTATTTGATAAGAACTTAGTTTTTTTACCGGATTAGCTTTATTGAATGCCAATACATATCCTTCTTCCACAACCGGACTGTTGAACAATCCTGATGCTTCTTTGAACAAGAAAATAATAATCAACAAAATAGTGATACTGGTTATGCTTCCGCTAATCAATAATGCGCTTTCTACTAATTTTTCTAAGAATCGTTTCACGTTATGCTTTGTTTTAAAATCGATGCAAAGGAATAGCTTTCATATTAAAGCGAAATTAAAGCAGTGTTACAAAAATGTTACAATGCGCATTTCGTTGAAGTTTTCATTGGCTGAATATTATTGTATGTTTTTCAGCAATTTATATATTAAAATACCGATTTTTTATTTGTAACAACAATGTAATGTATTTGACAAAACACTGTAATCTGGTCGCAGTTTCTTTGCACCATGAAAAATCAAACAAAACTAAATTTAAAAATAAAAAAATGAAAATGAAAGTTACTCTAAAAAGTTTGGTAATTGTTTTGGGTCTTATTTGCTCAACAGTTGCTTTCGCTCAAGAAGAAAAAGTGGATTCACTTAATGTCCTTGATCAACGCATTACATCAGTTGAAGATGTTTTACTTCAATTGAAAAAACTGAAATTCAGCGGATACATTCAATCTCAATGGCAGTCTTCTCAACTTGACTCTCTTGGAAACAAATCAAATGACATGAAAAACGGTATTACAAAAAACTACCCGGAAGTTGGGACAGGCAGTTATAACCGTTTTGGAGTACGTCGTGGTCGTTTAAAAGCTACTTACGAAGATTTCGGTTGCCAGGCTGTAATTGAATTTGATATTTCTGAAAGCGGATTGAAAACCAAAGATCTTTATTTGAATATACTTGATCCATGGGTGAATACATTCGCTGTTAAAGGTGGGGTTTTTGATCGTCCGTTCGGATATGAAATTGCCTATTCTTCTTCTAAACTGGAGTCGCCAGAACGTAGCCGTATTACTCAAATGTTATTCCCAGATGAAAAAGATCTTGGTGGAATGTTGACTATTCAAGCTCCAAAAACATCTCCGTGGAATGTATTGAAGTTAGAAGCAGGTTTACTTTCGGGTAATGCTATAAACAAAGATTACAAGAGTAAAAAAGACTTTGCAGCTCACTTAACTTATAATAAAGCAGAGGCTACAATGAAATATGGTTTTGGTGTTTCTATGTACTCAGGTTCTGTTCTTCAGACTACTGCTAATGTTTATACAATGTCAAACGGAGCATTTGTTCTTAATAATACAGCTACAAATCTTAGTTCATTTGCCGACCGTTCATATTTTGGTATAGATGGTCAGTTTAGTATTGCTTCAGACTTAGGTCTTAGTTCTATCCGCGCAGAATTCATACAAGGAAAGCAACCGGGTGCTTCAGGAAGTTCCTCAAGTCCTAATGGCTATGATCCTACTACAGCTGCCGCTTTTGACACATATATCCGTAAATTCCAGGGAGGTTATATTAACTTCGTACAGGATATAGCCGGAACAAAACATTCTATCGTGGTGAAATACGATTGGTACGATCCTAACACAGATATTTCAGGACGTCAAGTAAGTGTTGCTAATAAGGTAGGTAAAGCAGATATAGCTTATTCTACATTAGGTCTGGGTTATTTGTATCGATTGAATAATAATGTTCGCTTAATGGCTTATTATGATATTGTTTCAAATGAAAAAACAAGCATAAAAGGTTTCATAAATGATGCAAAAGACAATTTGGTAACAGTTCGTCTTCAATATAAATTCTAATAAAAAAAGTTACGGGTAAATACTTACAAGTGACAAATAAAAAAATAAAACAACAGAAAATGAAAAAACTTATTTTATCAGTTATGATGGTTTGCGCAATTGCTCCATCGTTTTACGCTCAAAAAGTTAAAGGTAGTGATACTGTTTTACCTTTAGCTCAGAAAGAAGCAGAACAATTTATGAAAAAAACCGGTAAATCGGTTACAGTTATTGGTGGTGGTAGTGGTGTCGGAATCTCTGCACTTATCGAGGGAACTACTGACATAGCGATGGCCTCACGTGCTATGAAATTCGATGAAAAAGTGAAATATCAGGATGGTGGAAAAACTCTTGCTACTAAGATCATTGCTTATGATGCATTAGCAGTAGTTGTAAATCCTTCAAACGGAGTTTCTAAATTGACACGTGCACAACTCGAAGGTATATTTACAGGTAAAATCACTAACTGGAAACAAGTAGGTGGTGAAGATTTGAAAATTGTTCCTTACTCACGCGAAACAAGTTCAGGTACATACGAATTCTTCAAAGAACACGTATTGTTGAACAAAAACTATATGAGCTCAATCCTAAGTATGCCTGCTACTGGAGCTATTATCCAATCGGTTAGCCAAACAAAAGGTGCAATTGGTTATGTAGGATTGGCTTATTTAAACAAAACAGTTAAGGCACTTCATGTTTCATTTGATGGTAAAAACTTTGTTGAACCATCATTGGAAAATGCAGTGAATAAAACTTATCCTATTGTACGTCCATTGTATTTCTACTATGACAAGAAGAACGAAGCTAAGTTTTCTCCTTTTGTAGGTTTCATACTATCTGCCGAAGGTCAGAATATCGTAGAAAAAGTTGGTTACGTGCCATTGAAAAAGTAATTAGAACTCAGGTATTAGTAAACGCTGTTAGAACTATCTCTAACAGCGTTTTTTGTTTTAAGTTGTAGTGTAATAGCAATTTAATAGCGCTGTTGCAATGCTGCAATATTACAGCAGTTACTTTGCAAATAAAAAAAGACCTTATGTACAATCAAAAATTTTATCCTACAATTGTTATTTCTGACTTACACCTCGGAACAGAACATTCTAAAACCGCTGAACTGGCGGAATTTCTACGCACGGTAAATTGTGATACTCTTATTCTAAATGGCGATATTATTGATGGATGGCATCTGCAAAAAGGAGGAAAAGGAAAGTGGAAGAAAGAACATACCGACTTCTTTAAAATTATCATGAAAATGATGGAGAACCATAATACCAAGGTAATCTATGTCCGTGGTAATCATGATGATTTCATCGACTATATTGCACCTCTTTCATTTGCTAACATTAATATCGTAAAAGATTATATGCACGTGAAAAACGGCAAACGCTATTATGTGGTACATGGCGACATATTTGATAATGTTACCTCTAAAATGGTGTGGTTGGCTAAACTTGGCGATGTTGGCTATACATTATTGTTATGGGTTAACCGAATTTACAATAAAAATCGGGCTAAAAGAGGGTTACCATATTTCTCACTTTCGCAAAGCATTAAGCAGAAGGTAAAATCCGCTGTGTCATATATTTCCAATTATGAAAACGAGCTTGTTTCACTTGCAAGATCACGACATGCAGATGGTATAATTTGCGGGCACATTCACCAACCAGCCGACAGAATGATTGACGGTATTCACTATTTAAACTCTGGCGACTGGGTGGAAAGTATGTCAGCATTGCTGGAACATGAAGATGGAACATGGGAGGTATATATGCATACCGATGCTACCAAGGAGCAACCAAAACAAGCCATGGAAGTTATTGAGTTTCCTGCCGGATCAAAGAATCCAATGAGAGTGGCTTTCTCAAATAATTTCTTTAATCCGTTTTTCTAAATTACAATATCAATAAGAAACGAGCATTAAAACATGGATTTAAACCAATGTTCAATTGTGAGTTACATTTAATCACTTAAAAATTATATATACAAATGAAATACTTGTTTGTAGTGCAAGGTGAGGGCAGAGGACATTTTACGCAAGCTCTTAGTTTAAAATCTATACTTGAAAAGAATGGTCATGAAGTGGTGTCAGTTTTGGTTGGGTGTAGTGCAAAACGTACGTTGCCCGACTTTTTTACCAGAAAGTTTGAGAATGAAATTATACAGTTTCAGAGTCCTAACTTTTTGCCTACACCTAAAGGAAAACATTCACCCTTGCTTATAAGTATCTTATATAATTTGCTACTGCTGCCGGTTTATATCGGTAGTTTACTTACCATACGCCGCGCAATAAATAAAACTCAACCCGATGTGGTAATCAATTTTTATGAATTGATGTGTGGTGTAACGTATGGTATTTTTAACCCAAAGCCACCCATGATAAACGTGGCTCATCAGTATTATTTTCTAACTCCCGATTTTAGGTACACGGGTGACAATAAGAAACAGTTTAAGTTGTTGAACTTTTACTCACGGCTTACAGCTTTGAATGCGTATAAAATATTGGCATTGTCATTCCGCAGAGAAAATAGCTTATATTATGGCAATATAGCTATTGTGCCACCGCTTCTACGTGAAGAAGTGCTTCGGAAAGAAACTACAAGTGGCGATTATATTCATGGATATATGCTAAACAGTGGCTATGCAAAGGAACTTGCCGCATGGAGTACTGAAAATCCTAACCAACCGCTTCATTTCTTTTGGGATAAAAAGAATGTGCAGAAAACCGAAAATCTCACACCCACGTTAACAATGCATCAACTAAGTGATATGCTTTTTTTGGAAAAAATGGCCGGATGTAAGGCTTATGCCACTACAGGTGGTTTCGAATCGGTGTGTGAAGCAATGTACATGCAAAAACCGGTATTAATGGTTCCTACTCATATTGAACAAGAGTGTAATGTGATCGATGCCATTTGTTCAGGAGCAGGCGTTGCGGCCAATGAATTTGACCTTGATTTACTGCTTGGTCTTGTGTCGCAATACACCAGAAGCCAGGAGTTTAGATCCTGGACACAAAATGCAGAATCATTTTTTCTGTTCGAACTTACCCGACTTGAATACGAAGAATCCAATATATTTGCGACGCTTTAGTAATTGTCTTTAATTTGCGTAACCTAACCTTTTCTTTCTTTTGAAAAGCTGTCTTCATCTGCCGGAGACGGCTTTTTTATTTTTGCTAATTTGAAAGTGAAATCTATACAGGATTATAGACTGAACCCTCTATTTCCTGTGCGACTGTAAGTTGTACCGACTGAATGTTTTTTGTACTTTTGTAGCTCTTAAACTATTTTTGCATTTGTGGCGTTGACCGGGAGCATTGGTGAAATGATTTATCAGAATACCTATTGACTTTGGCAGCATACGACAAAGCTCCAATACGAATTAAATTATTTAGAGATGAACATTTTTACAGGTTTGAAAAACATTGTTTCACACCCTTTTTTTAAAAGCTCAAAAACACATATTTTTTTGTGGCTACTTCTTTTGCCTGTACTTGCAATGTTCAAGGACGCGAATAATTTCATGATTTTTCGGGGAGTATTTTGGCATACAATTCATAAATTACCACTTTATGTGGCTTATCCTGCTGAGTATGATGATTTAAATCATTATGGAGTCTTTTTCAGCACCATTATAGCTCCTTTTTCGATGCCGCCTGTTTGGTTGGGAATGTTCTTATGGTTAGTGGCACTAAGTGCAATTCTTTATATTGCGGTTAAGAATCTGCCCGGAGCTAATAAGCTGTTCATTTATTGGTTTTGCGCCAACGAGTTACTTACAGCTCTTTATATGCAGCAGTTCAACATTGCAATTGCAGCCTGCATATTGTTCTCGTTTTTATTTATAGAAAAAGAGAAAGACGTTTGGGCTGCTTTTTTCATTATGCTAGGGGTTTTTGTTAAATTGTACAGTATTGTAGGACTGGCATTTTTCTTTTTTTCGAAACACAAAGTTAAGTTTATTGGTAGTTTACTTATGTGGTCTGTTGTGTTTTTTATTTTGCCAATGCTGATTTCATCTCCGTCTTACGTATTGGGACAATATGTTGACTGGTTGCGTGTATTGTCTGAAAAAAACGACTCCAATATGTTTGCGCTTCATCAAAATGTCTCATTGTTAGGCATGGTACGAAAAATTTCTGGTGTGGCCACTTATTCAGATTCTTATATTATTGCAGGTGGAATATTTCTATTTATCCTTCCATATTTACGTGTCAAACAATATTCCAATCTTGCGTACCGGTATTTTATACTGGCATCAGTTTTGCTTTTTGTTGTATTATTCAGTACCGGCAGTGAATCCAGTGGTTACATTACACCTTTAATAGGAGTCGCTATTTGGTATACAGCTGCACCCTGGAAACGTGGTAAATGGGATCTGGCTCTTCTCATCTTTGTGTTTGTGATTACCAGCCTGTCGCCGACAGACATTTTTCCACACATTATACGGAAAACTCTGATAAAACCATATGCTTTGAAAGCTCTACCTTGTACGTTGGTGTGGCTCAAACTATGCTATGAGCTTTGTACTCGCGATTTTTCGGCAAGGCAGTTAAGCTCTGAGAGTGAAGTGAAAGTAACTCCTAAATCTGCATCGTTTTTGTCCTGATTTTTAATTGAGTTTGTTTTCTGACTGAATGAAAAAGTGAATGTAGGCTTGTGGCTCCGATTAAAAGTGTATAAAGTACGCTTAAAACTTGGAAGTTTGATTGGAATAGGGTAATTTTGCTCCCCCATTTAATGTCGTTCTTGATGAATTCAATAAAATTTTTCTACCAAAACAAAAAATACTTTGCTTCTGCTTTTCTTTATTCCTGCTTTAGTCTGATTTTTAGCACATGGGTTACTTATATTCCACAAATAGCGGAAAAACTAGGAATTTCAGAAGGAAGAATAGGTAAGGCAATATTTTTTTCAGCTCTGGGTGCCTTTGTCATGATTCGAATCTGCCGTCACTTTGTTGATAGGGTAGGGGTTGGTCGATATACTTTCTTCGCATTAATTGCCTACATTGTTTCTTTTTACGGTCCTTTTCTGGCTAATAGCTATAATACGTTATGCATTAGTCTGTTTCTATTCGGCATGTGTGGATCTTCTTTTGCTATTTCGCTGAACTCTTTAACGGCCACCATTGAAAAGCAAGATAAGATATACATAATGTCAAGAAGCCATGCTTTTTGGAGTCTCGGAGGGATGATTGGTGCTGCTACCGGGAGCTTCATTGCTGTTCTTTTGCACAATCCGATTTTGCATATATCTATTCTTGTTATCATTATTCTGACGATTCATCTGAGGTTTAAATCTTTTTATTACAGTCGTAAGGGCGAAGTTGTACAGAAGGAAAGGCGACACAAGAAGAATTTGAAACCATTATACCCTATAGCTGTTATCGGGCTTGTTACAATGGTTTCCGAAGGGGCTATTGCCGACTGGAGTGCATTGTATATGAAAAAAATAATCTTTATGGATATGCAATATGTTGGTCTTGCATACGCAGCTTTTTCATTTGCAATGATGATTGGACGTTTTACCGGTGATGCCTTAAGTCTTAAGCTGGGTTCGTGGAGGTTGATAACATATTCAATCCTAAC
>Ga0302215_10002149_pt1 | contig 13746 bp, 15 predicted proteins | sample II_Fen_N3_1_FD_194580 | JGI IMG/M metagenome (GOLD analysis project Ga0302215, IMG submission 194580) | Peat permafrost microbial communities from Stordalen Mire near Abisko, Sweden - II_Fen_N3_1 | ecosystem: Environmental > Terrestrial > Soil > Wetlands > Permafrost | place: Sweden: Abisko...
CGCTCGTCCCCTTTGCAAAAGGGGACAATTACTGGGTGCGGGGTTATTTACATTTAATTATCTGAAGCAATAATTATAAACTTATACAAACCTTATCTCAAAACCCGGAAACTCACGCATCTCATAAATGTCCCCTTTTTTTCAAAGGGGACGATCCGCCAGCTGGCGGAGGAGGGGTTTGGGGTTTCTTATATTTTCTTACATTTCTTCCCACTCCACCTCACAACACACTTAATCCGAAACTCTTTTTGGTTGTTTTGTCAAGGTTTACAAAACCGCGCCAGCTGAGGGTGATTGTAAATGCCTATACCAAATGCTTCTTTATCTCTTCCAGCACCTGCCCGGGGTAATTAAATACCTCCAGATTCTCGAACCTGATCACCCTTATCCCCACCGAGTTCAGATATTCTGTTCGTCGTGCATCATATTCGCTGCCTTCATCCGTAAAATGCCCTGCACCATCAAGCTCAATAGCCAGTTTGTATTTCGGGCAGTAGAAATCCAACACATAATAGCTAACACTGTATTGTCTCAGAAAACGTTCACCATTTATCTGTTTATTCTTAATCATCACCCACAATGCCACTTCGGCAGCTGTCATGTTTTTCCGCAACTTCCGGCGGAATGGCTTCATGTCTGGTATGTTATTTAATTTCTCAGGCATGGTTTGATTGTTTTAAATAAAATATAATATTAACCCCTCCGCTGCGCTCGTCCCCTTTGCGAAAGGGGACAATTACTGGGAGCAAGGTTATTTACATTTAATTATCTGAAGCTATAATTATAAACTTATACAAACCTTATCTCAAAATCCGGAAACTCACGCACCTCATAAATGTCCCCTTTTTTTCAAAGGGGACGAGCGTAGCGGAGGGGTTTCTTATATTTTTCTTATATTTTCTTTCCCACTCCACCTCACAACACACTTAATCCCCAACTCTTTCTGGTTTTATTTTGTCACAGTTTTCAAAGCCATTCTAACTATTCGTTTACTTCCACCTCCAATCCAAATCTGTATGGTAAGCTATCGCATTGTCTGCTGTCAGGGTTTTAATATAGGCAATAAAACCGTTTCTTTCTGATATCTGATTCAGCGGAATAACCAGCCCAACCCCCGAATCGAATTTCAGGAAACAATAATCGCGCACTTCATCCACCCGCTCGATGGTGGATATTTTGAGCTTTGCTTCGCCCGTATAATCTTTCGATTCTAAATATTCATCGCCAAAAGTCAGTTCAATATTTTTATCTGCTCTGTTAGTTAAATTCTCATCCACATTCTTACGATATATCTTCTCATAGCGCTTTGCCAGAATAGCCGGATAAAAGAAAAACCACAAAATGCCAAATGCAAAGAATATTATTCCAAACACCATTTCGGCAGTAACTGCTAATATTACACCCAATACAGCATAGGCAACAGGTACTCTCCATTTTGTTTTTTTTCGACTCTTGTTTACCTGCTCCGAAATGGAAGCCATAAATAACTGCATTTGCAGCATGTCGTCTTTGGTAAGGCTGAATTCTAGTTTCATCGGGTTTTTATTTATTTCTTATTATTCTTGCAGTCGTGCCCCGACTAATCTGCCAATTTGATTATTCCCGGGCAAAATATTAAACTCCGACAACTATGTCTTAAATAGCTCTATTTCTCCTTTAATCCATGTGATGCTGTAAATTCCTTTATTACGTTGGATTTCAGCATTGGCCAAAGCACTTTATCTTCCGTTAGTTTGGGAGTCTCTTTAGGAGCCTCTTCATTAAAAACCCCCATAAAAGCACCTACGCCATGCAGATTTATCCAGCGAATATCATAGTTGGGTTGCAATTTATCAAATAATGCAAGGGCTTTTTCTGCTGAGTTTTTTTCCATGGTTTTGTTTTGCTTCAAATAGTCTCCAAACATGGGCATAACATTCTCTTCCAGAATAAGGACAGCCTGTTTTGCAGAATTATCTGCACAACGGGCTGCATCGTACATAGCATTAAGCTGTGCATACAAGTACCACTCAATGGCGGAATTTTTCTCACCGTTCAGAAACAGTGCCTGACTGAATACATACAACACCGGAGGATTGTAGTTCCATAGGTTGTTGAATACAGAGTCAACTGCTGAATTGCGGGTTTTGGGATCATATAACTGTTTCATCATGCGGTTCTGCCCGTCAATATTAATTTCAGCATATACACCTACCGGCTTCACTTCTATTTTAGTCACCTCCTGTGCTCTCAGACCGAAAGCTATCAAAAACAATCCCAGTCCCAATATCAATTTTCTCATGTTTATAAATGTAATAGATTTTAATATGGCTTTACAGCACTTCCAATTAAATGTTTTCCTGAATTTGACTTTATGCAGTTTAAATCTGATGCATTATTTCCCGGTACTAAACCCGCTAAACATCAACTGTGCATACTCCGTATATTCCCTGATACTCTCGGGGGTAAAATGAAACGAACGTACCCGCCCCAGGGTATAATTCGTTTCGGGGGTAATCATATTTCCTTTGGCTAAATGGCGGTAATGCATGCATTGTATTTTGCCGGGCGACACAATGACAAACCAGGCATTTTTATACGGATAGTTTTCGAAACGTTCATCAAAACCAAAGGTGCCGTTGGCTCGGAACTTTACTTCCAGGTAAAACAAATCGCCATTCCTGGTACTTTGCACTACAAAATCGGGCATAAAGCGCAACTCCTTACTGGTTTGGTGGTTGTTGTACGCTATCATCTTGCTTAACGACGGATGGATACGCTCCAACCCGTAATTAAATACATTGTAGCCGTTATTGATAAACAAATCCTGTATCAGCTGCTCGGCTAAGCGACCTTTCAGGGTATTAAGATTAAAGTTGGTGGGCATGGTTCCTATTCTTCACTACTTACATACGTTTCATTATAAATATCCATCAGGTTCTTGCCGTTATACGTCCAATAAGATGTTGGCTGAAGTGCATGCTCAATACCCAGCAACTCCTTAGTAATAGCAGTCAAAGATTTTCTTACACCGCAATAACTTACTTTTTTGGCATCGCAAACTTCTACTATATAAGTTTCGTCATCCCTATTGAATTGTAGTTTTGCACCTAATGGTATGCCCATTTCAATGTAATTCAGCGGCGGACGGCGGGTTATCTTCATTTTTCTACCAGCTGCTTTATCGACTTCTGTTAGATCATTATTGATTTCTTCTACAATTTCATTCGTAATATCTTTGCTTTTATCCAGAAGTTGAAGTATGGCAATAGCCTGTTCCGGGTTTATCTCAAAGAACTCACGCTGGGTATGAATACGATAGGGGTGAAAAGCGATATGCAAGGCTTTTTCAACCTTTGCTGTTTCTGTAACTTTACAGGCATATTCACACTCAAAAGGCACGGGTACACTGGTGTTGAATAATTCTTTGAGACGTGCATCTACACTTTCCTTATTTGTCATTCCTATCTTTACCAAACCGGGCATGGCTGGATTGGTAAGAACATAGACTATTCCGTAGTTGATTGTTTTTGGGGACATATCAGTATTTCTTAAGTATCATTTTTATTTGCCAAATCAGTCTTTCATCCGAACCTAAATCTAAGGCTCGTTGACCCGATAACATACCTGTAAAAATAACAGGAGTCATTTTCCCTCCGATATTTATTTTGTATGTACCAATTTCATTATCGAAGTCTTTACCAAAGTCTAAATTATATCCTTTCCAGATTGCACCAAATGAATTGTGTTTAGCCTTCTTTTTACCAAAGAACTCAGATGCCAATGCGTTAGCCACAACAATAAGCCTGGGTGATGCTCTTTCTATAATTTCAAAAACAATGCCCAACTGTTCCTGTATAAAATCAACATTTGAATAGGTGAGTATCTCTACTATCTTTTGATTGGTTTCTCTAAGAAATAGCATATCGAGATGCGACCAACTTGGCATTCCTGATTTAGACGCTACATCCTTTATTTTTTCAAAATATTGAATATCTGTTTTTTCAGATTCAATTTTTATTGGATAAAACTCAATTTCTTTGTTTATGATAGTTGCATCAATTCTTAATGATGGGTTACACCCAACAAATAGCAAAGAATTTGTTTCAATACTTTGCGGTAATAATGGTGATTTACGATACTCACACTCTTGTTCATTTAATATAGGAATTAAATCATATTTCTTCCAAATAGCAATTACTTTTTGTTTATATTCTTGCTCAATATTTATGCTCATAATCTTTTGCTAATCATAAATTCATTTAATGCGCTTAAATTATTTTTATAGGTGTCGTAACTCTTTTGTATTTCAGAATTAGATAGATATACAGTTTTATTATTACCCTTAGCAATTTTGAATTTATTTTCATCTTTGATTTTCATAGAGGGAATAAGCCAAAAATCTGGGGTAGTCTCAATTTCTTGTATTTTATTATTATAACAAACCAACGCATAAAACAAATTATCAGTTGCCGGAAAAAAACCTTTATTGTTGATTAACCAATCCATTTTCATGCTTACTCCTTTTACTTCGACAATGCAAATCGAGTCTATTTCTGTTTTGATAACAATATCCACACCTTTTTTATTGCCTAAAGACAGATAAGCATCCAAACCTACGCGACAAAAAGTACTCATAATAAAATACTCTGATGCAAGATTGGTATTGTACCCTTTGGGACTTAGATTATTTATTTCCATATCTTATTTTACTAACTTTTATACCACATTAGCTGCAACAAGCATAGATTAGTTTGAATCTTCTTTTAAACGATAAATTCTTTATATCCTACTTTTGCTTTTTCAATACTTTCTTTATCAACTCTATTTAATTCTCCAATTCGCTGAACAGTCTTTTCCCAATATGACGGTCTACAAGGTTTACTATTATTCGGTTCAATTGTTTTAAGACCCAGTGCGTATTTTGCTTTGGAAGCAATGCATGGAGAGATTTGTTTTCCGTCACTGAATGTAAGCATAATAGTATTTTAGTTTGAAGATTAGTTCTGTTGCAGGACACCTGCTGCTACAACAGAAGTTCCAACAGCCCAAAGTGTTTTTAAAATACTAGTGACAGTATCTGTGAGCGTTCGTTTGCTCTTTGGTGTTTGGTTTACTTTTTTACTTGTTTCCATAGGCTTCTCTATTTTTAATTGATTATTAATGTACATTTCTGTTATTACTAAAACTATCCATAAATAGGCTGTTGGAACTAAGCTGCTGTAGCATACAGGGCCTCCCACAGTGGAGATCTTAAATATCTTTATTATTCATTTGAATCTTTCTCTTTTATAATCGGCAACTCCTTCAACCCCAATTCCTTCAAAAATCCATTATGCGTTTCGGTTGCTTTTCTGATTTTATCTTCCAAATCAACCAGAGTTTCATTTACTGTATTTAAGTCTATTTCTTTGGCAGTAACCGACGTACTTACATAGCGGGAGATATTCAGGTTGTAATCGTTTTTGACAATTTCTTCCATCGATACGCGACGCGAGTAGCGTTTATCATCTTCTTTCCTGAATTGGTAGGTTTCAACTATCCTTTTGATGTCATTTGGCTTTCCATCTTCTTCGTCTTTTTCATCACGCAAGCGGTTTTGGCGTTTACCTTTTTCAAAGTATTCGCTGGCATTGATAAACAGCACATCGTCATGCTTCTTGCACTTCTTTAGTACCAGAATACAAACCGGAATACCGGTAGAGAAAAACAAATTTGAAGGCAATCCAATCACTGTATCAATATGATTGTCTTTAAGCAATTTGGTACGAATACGTTCTTCTGCGCCGCCACGGAACAAAACCCCGTGAGGCAGAATAATAGCCATAGTACCTTCTTTGCCTAAGAAGTGAAAACCATGCAACAAGAAGGCAAAGTCCGCTGCCGACTTAGGTGCAAGTCCATAGTTTTTAAAACGGAAATCTTCACCCAGCGCATCGCTAGGTTCCCAGCGAAGGCTAAAAGGAGGATTAGCCACTACAGCATCGAATTCCATTTTTTTGGCGGGATTCATTTCATTCAGGATATCCCAGTCATTGAGCAGTGTATCGCCGTGATGAATATGAAACTCCGTATCTTTTACCCCGTGCAACAGCATATTCATGCGGGCAAGGTTATAAGTAGTAATGTTCTTTTCCTGACCGTAAATTTTGCCAACTCCGTGTTTGCCTAATTGATTACGCACGTTTAGCAACAGCGAACCTGAACCACAGGCCAAATCCATTACTTTATCCAACTTTTTCTTTTTACCTGTACTAGGGTCTTGACTGTCCAGGGTAACTATTCCTGAAAGAATGGTAGATATTTGTTGTGGTGTATAAAACTCCCCCGCCTTTTTACCCGAACCTGCTGCAAACTGACCAATCAAATATTCATAAGCATCGCCTAATATGTCGGTATCGGTAGTAAACTGAGCAATACCCTGACCAATTTTTGTAATAATATTGCAAAGCACACCATTACGCTCTGCATAAGTCTTACCCAGTTTTTCCGAGTTCAGATTAATTTCGGAAAACAAGCCTTGAAAAGTGCTATCAAACGATTGGTTCTCGATATATTTAAACCCATCCTGAAGGGTATGCAATAATTCTCCATCTTGAGTACGTGCCAATTCATAGATATTGCTCCACAAATAATGTGGCTCAATTACATAATGCACCTTACGGCGCATCTGTTTCTCAAACTCTTTTATATCATCAGGATTTTCATGATACCACTTACCCAGAGGAGAAATAGATATTTTTTTTGTTTTATCAATTTTTTCGTCAGTTTTATTCGAGAAGCCAAGAAATTTTCTTTCAATCTCAATCTCTAATCCATCTTTTTGTAAAATAATATAAAGATTCTCTGTTGGATAATCCTGTCCCAATTCCTTTTTGGTTGCATCTTCGTAATTATCCGACAGATAGCGTAAAAAGAGAAATGAAAGCATATAATCACGGAAATCATCAGCATTCATTGCTCCACGTAAATCATCTGCGATTCCCCACAGGGTTTTTCCTAATTGTTGTTGTTCTAATGCGGTCATTTTAGACGTATTCTTTATTTTTATTCTGAAAATAACTTAGGGTTAAATTTGTAATTGTTCATAAAATCTTTCAAAACCCTTTTGAAATACTCCTTATTCTCATCTATCATTATTACGGGCTCAAAAAGCGAGTAGCTTCCATGACTCAGTATGTTGACTATTCGGGTATGTACAACCCCCTCTGGGTCATCTTCCTGTTTTTTTATACATTCAGAAAAGCCACTAAATCCATGAAACGTTGCCGTTTTTTCCAGTATACTTCTCAATATATTGAAATGATAAGTATATAAATTGCCACTATCAGCTGCTTTTTTCAAATCTTTCAGCAGTGAAACATGGTGAAAGAATGGTGTATCTGTTGTGTCCTTTAGCATATATGAATTGTCAACGACACCTTTGCTTAGAAAAAACTTTAATGCATTGCCCATTTCATTATACATGACATTAAAGAAAAGTGTATGATGTGTTGAAATCACAGCCTTTATCTTATTTTCAGGCTTTTTAAGCATCTGTGCTAAATGACTGGCAACTGCAATGGCATTATTATCATCCAACGATGAAATAGGGTCATCAATGTAAATATATTTAACCCATTTATAATCTTCTTGTTGGTCAATAGCTAATTGTGCTATTGCAAGAAAAAAGCACCAAATAAATATATTTTCTTCTCCGCGGGATATTTTGATAAATTCTTTATTTTGAGGCGAACCATCAACTTTTATCTCTCTAATAAAATTTACAGCCCAATACTCTTTCTCTTCCTTATCTTTATAATCGTAGTCAATAAGAAAGTTGAAATCTGCATATCGTTGCAAAAGAGGGCGAATCCTACTCTCCATTTCCAAATCTTCTAATCCCGAGAAAAAACGAGATTCTTTGTTGATTAGCAAAACGCGCTTACTATCACTATCCAAATCATTATCCCACGAAAATAAGTCTTCAGTAAAAGCATTATAATATAAAGTATCAGGAATACTATCCATCTTTCCTGCATCTTTAAATGCCATGGATAAACGTGTTTTACCCGTTCCATTATAGGCATAAAGCAATGTATTCTTCTTTCCAGTAGAACGCAGATAACCAACTAACTCGTCCAGATTTTCAAGTGAAACAATCGTACTATTCATAGCTTATTCATTTATCACCGGAAACAACCCCTGCATTAATCCCTTCTTATGTTCTTTCAAAACTTCTATTTTCTGCACTTGAACTGCGATTTGATCGTCTAGAGAAGAAAGACAAGAGGTAATCTTTTGTTGTTCTTTGGGTTTCGGCACAAATACTTCAATTTTATAAATATTAGTTTTTGATAGACTTGGGACTCCACCAGCTTCATTATGCTTCACCCAGTCAATATTATGAAAGATATAATAAATAAATTTTGGAATACAGTCTTTGAATGAATGTGTATAAAAAAGTGTATCCACAGTCCAGAATTTTCCTGTAAGAAACATAGGTTTATCTATTGTACCTTTTCTACCTATACATGCACTTTCTCCAACATAGAGGTAATCGTTAACTGATAACATATATCCACCAGAGCCATAAACCGGTATCTCACCTTTATCTAAATGCTTATAATCTTTTCCATTCCCGATTTCGAATAGACTATTAAAACTTCTTTTCTCCCACTTCCCATCATTCTCAAACTCCTTAAACCGAAGCTTTGGTGCTATTTCGCCTTCGGCAGGGAATAACTTTTGCAACAGTCCTTTTTTATGGTCTTTCAATGCATCGAGTTTTTGGGTCTGAGCATTAATCAGTTCATCAAGGGAAGATAGGCAAGAGGCAATTTTTTGTTGCTCATCTTTATTTTTAGGTAGAAATAAACTTTTCGAAAGAAAAGTTGTATTGTTTATATTTATTGTATTTTTTGCCCCTTTCTGAATGATTGAGGATAAATAGTTATGAACATTTGATGGTGATTCAAAGTATGCATCTAATATATAACCAAGACCATATGTTTCTGGAGTAAAAACTCCATATAAAGGAGAAACAATTACTGGAAAATTCACTTTACTTTGCTTGATAATACCTAAAGGAAAATTTCCTGTTGGACTTTTTGTGTAAATTACATCTCCGTGTAAAACTCTTTTGTAATTATCTGTATTTGAAGCAGAAAAACTTCTGCCTAAATGTTCTATCTGATTTATAACTCCTTTATGAACCGACACAGAAAATACTTCTTCACTACCTGAGCTTTTTAAACCATGTTCGTTTAATACATCAGATAATTTTCTTTCTGTCCATGCTGGTTCATTCCGAAATTTAGGAAACCTATATTTTTGTGATATCTTATTTTCTTTATTCATATGCTTTTAATCCAGATATTTCGTGTCCCTGAGCCAGTTTTTTGAGTAGCGGCACTAATTCTTCCATCAATGCCAGTTCTTTTTTAGTGCGGTCTTTCCAGCCTAATTCAAGCGGAGCGAGCAAGTCGCTTAGTTGTTCCCCATCGAATATCATGCGGGAGATAATGCCATCTACAAAGGCTTTTAGCGCATCGGTTTCCAATCCGTGGTTTTGGGCTGTTTTATTTATCTCTTTTGCAAACTTCTCTGATTTAAAGATTTGATAACCATCCCGTATTTCGGTTTCGGACAGTCCTTTGCCTTCTTCCAATGTTTTGATATAAGCGGCAATATCATCCCGTTCGTCCATCAGGTTGGCACTGGAACTAAGCAGGTTAATCAATTGCTCACGGCTCATTTTTTGTTTCGACGGCTTATTCTGGGTGAACTTGGATATCAAGCCCATAATATAATCGTAGTCGATAATGGCCGAAGCAAACAGCACAAACTCAAAATCGAGTTCCTGTACGGCGGGTTCTGCCTTATCACCTTCTTTGTCGCGTTTTTCTTTCAGCTTTTTGGCGGTTTCCAGGTACGAGCTACGAAATTCAAGCAGTTGGTCTGTTGGCAGAATATGCTCAATCAATTCTTTTTGTTCCGGCTGCAAATCGGTATATTGATCAAGTTGCGTTTTCAACCGTTGCACTTCTTTAAAACGGTTGATAAAATTGATGCGTGCCGTATCGCCTTTTAGGTTATAAACCTCCTGCGGGGTACAAGCCAAATCGCTTGTTTGCATAAAGTCTTGCAATGCTGCTACCGCTTCTTCAAACTTCTCTATCATAACCGGCGCAGGGTCCACCAACCATATTTCTTTGGCTTTGTTTTCGTCTTTCTCACCTGAAAACAGCGCAATGGCAGTATCAACGGCATCTTGCTGCTGACGGAAATCGAGGATATTGCCATACGGTTTACTATCGTTCAAAATACGGTTGGTACGCGAGAATGCCTGAATCAGTCCGTGGTATTTCAGATTTTTATCTACATAGAGCGTATTCAGAAACTTGGAGTCAAAACCTGTCAGCAACATATCCACCACAATAATTAAATCAATCTTGTTCCGGTGCAGATAATCTTTGTTGCTGTATTTCTGGTCTTTAATACGTTGCTGCACGTCCTGATAATACAAATCAAATTCGTTGATGGTATGATTGGTATTGTATTGCTTGTTATAGTCGGCAATAATAGCTGTCAATGCCTGTTTTTTGCCTTCAGGGTCTTGCTTATTATCTTCTTTTTCGTTGATTAAATCGTCCTGCAATTGCTTGATATCTGCCAGATTCTTTTCGTTTTTAGTATCGGTATCATTCGCCAAGGCCTGTGTAGGTGGCGAAAACACACAAGCTATATTCAACGGCATATAGTCTGCATCTTCCGCTTGTTTCTGTGCTTGTATAGCCTTAAGCCGTTGGTAATAATCGATGGCATCGTTTATCGACTGCGTAGCAAAGAGCGCGTTAAACCGTCGGTTATTGGTTGCCGATTCGTGTTTTTTCAGAATAGCATCCACAATGGCTTGTTTGGCTATGCTTTCACCCGCCTTTGGTTTGTTTTCGCCTTCGGGTTTAAAATAGTCTATATGAAAACGCAACACATTTCTATCCTCAATGGCATGTGTAATGGTGTAGGCATGTAATTCTTGTTGGAAAATATCTTCGGTAGTTTTGTACGAAGCATATTCCCCTTCGCGTATCAGTTGCGTAGAGTTCTCTTCAAAGATGGGTGTTCCCGTAAAACCAAACAATTGCGAGTTTGGAAAGAACTCCTTAATAGCTTTATGGTTATCGCCAAACTGCGAACGGTGGCATTCGTCGAAAATAAACACAATGCGACTTTCGCGAAGCGGTTCGAGTCGTTCTTTATAGTTTTTTCGATTATCAGGGTCAAGCGCAATGCCTAATTTCTGTATCGTGGTTACAATTACTTTGTCGGCATAATCTTCGGAAAGCATACGGCGCACCAGTGTTTCGGTATTGGTGTTTTCTTCCACACAACCATCCTGAAACTTATTGAACTCTTCGCGGGTTTGTCGGTCGAGGTCTTTCCTGTCCACTACAAACAAACATTTTTCGATATCTGGATTGTCTTTTAGCAACGTTGAAGCTTTAAACGAAGTCAGCGTTTTTCCGCTACCAGTGGTATGCCATATATAACCATTGCCTCGGTTATCGTGAATACAATCCACAATGGCTTTTACCGCGTAAATCTGATAGGGGCGCATCACCAACAGTTTTTGTTCGTTAGCAACCAACACCATGTATTTGTTGATCATTTCGCCCAAGGTACATTTGGCCAGAAACTTTTCGGAAAAGTCATGCAAATGCGTAATCTTTCTGTTGCTTACATCAGCCAACTGATAAACGGGTAAAAACTGTTCGTCGGCATTAAACTGGAAATGCTGATTGTTATTATTGGCAAAGTATTGAGTATTGGCACGATTACTCACAATAAACAACTGCATAAAACAAAGCAGTGTATTGGTGTAGCCATTGCCCGCATCGTTTTTATAATCCACAATTTGCTGCATAGCTCGTCGTGGACTTACTTCCAATGCTTTCAATTCAATTTGCACCACCGGCAAACCGTTAATCAACAGAATCACATCGAAACGCTGGTGACTGTTGTTGGTATTAATCCGAAGTTGATTTACTACTTCGTAATCGTTTTTGCACCAGTCTTTGATATTGACGAGCGTATATTGTAGTGGCGTTCCATCTTCTCGAATAAAAGTTTCACGCGCACGAAGCCTCTTAGACGATGCAAACACATCGGGAGTCACTATTTCGTCTATCAAACGCTTGAATTCTGCATCGGTCAAATGAACGCGATTCAGGGTTTCAAATTTTTGCCTGAAATTCAGCTCCAAACTATCCCTATCCCTAATATCTGGACGGTAGGTGTATTTGAGGTCTTTGAGTTTCTCAATCAGACCGAGTTCTATTTCGTTTTCTTTGGTCATTTTCTATAGTAGCAAAATAGAGTTTAATTGTAGATAGCTTATATTCATACCTTCTAGGCAAAGTAATACTATTAACAGCAAATATATAAATGTTTCTTTAAATTAAAACAAAGAAAACAAGTAGCTATATTGATATTAAATGATCCCGCTTGACAAAATTACAAATTTATTTTTACATTTCTTTAAAATAATATTATTTTTCAGTTTCTGAATAAATTGTTTCGCCCCGACAGGGTTCTATGTAGTGGGAGACTGTCATTTCACCGATTTAGAAAGCTTCACAGGGGGTATTTCTTTTCTTATTCCCTATAAAGCTTGTCCGACTCTTGGCGGAGCTTAGGGGTTTCTTTCAACCTTAAAAAGAAAGAGCAGAATCACTTCCACTCTTTCTCTTCTTTGTACACTGAGCGTAGCCGAAGTGTCCGCTCTCTCACTTTTAGGTTTGTTGCTGTATATTCCTCGTGGAATCTTACGCATGTTGGTTTTTAAGCTGTTCGATAGGTATAGCTACCATCGCCACTTTGAAGGAAGTCATTTCCACATCCAGAATATTCACCATCAAGGTTTGGGGAGCGTACCCAATGCGGGTTACATTCACGGTGTAAGTTCCGTCATCGAATCCCTTGGCGGTAATTCCTCCGGTGTTGGAAGTGGTTTTTTCCAGAATGAGCGTACCGTCCAGGTAGAAACCGATAATGGCACCACCCAGCGGTAGAGAAGTAGCGGCATCGGTCACTTCGCACTTCACCGATAGCGAACCCGAGCGGTATTCAATGCGGCGCGTGTCCCAATACTCGGCATACACGGTGGGGTTGGAGTATCGTATCATTTCCACCAGCGAATCAATTTTATCTAGCACCTCAGCTTCGTTGGCAAACAGGTTCGCCAGTTGGTCGGTGGCCTGTTTCTTTTCGGTAGTACCTTCTTTGGGCGCATCCACCACGGCTTTGTAGGCATCAATGGTCATTTTCAGATCGGCCACCATCGGGATAGTTATGCCGTATTCCATAGCCATTGCTTGATTTTCGTTAGCCAGATCGTACACAATGTTGCACGTAGTCATAAATGTATTATCCGGCAGTTTCGGTAGATACGTATCAGAAAAATGTACCTTTTTGGCCAATACCACATCGCCCGTTATTTTGGCAAAAGCCTCCAGACGGTGGCACATATCCAACACCTTTTGAGCCGTGCTCACTTTCATATCTTCCTTCTTGGTGCGCAATCCGCTCAAATCCTGTGCTTGTTGGTTTTCGAGCGTATCCAGTTGAGTCAGGTTCGTTTCAAACTCACCTCTTAGGGTCGTGAAATTTGGAAGAACGTCTAAAATCGTCAGGAACTTCTTAAAGAAATTCGATACCCTGCGTAACATTGTTTTTGTACTGCTTTGTTTACTGTTCATAATTTCATTTGTTTTTAAAAGGTTTGTA
>Ga0302215_10002150_pt1 | contig 13742 bp, 13 predicted proteins | sample II_Fen_N3_1_FD_194580 | JGI IMG/M metagenome (GOLD analysis project Ga0302215, IMG submission 194580) | Peat permafrost microbial communities from Stordalen Mire near Abisko, Sweden - II_Fen_N3_1 | ecosystem: Environmental > Terrestrial > Soil > Wetlands > Permafrost | place: Sweden: Abisko...
TGTAGTTTATCTGAATCAAACGCCATTACAGCCTCGTGAACGTGATTATGCTTATGCTGGATCGTTCTACGCATTTACAATCTGGATAGGTTTAGGTGTACTTGGGATAATCAAAGTCATTGAAAAATATGTTCCAAAAACTGCAACTGCAATTATCGTTACAATATGTTGCCTCGGAGTTCCTGCATTGATGGGACAGCAAAACTGGGATGACCATGATCGTAGCAATCGTTACACTTGTCGTGATTTCGGTGGCGATTATCTGGCATCATGTAAACCGAATGGTATTATTTTTACAAACGGTGATAATGATACATTCCCCCTTTGGTATAATCAGGAAGTAGAAAGTAACCGCACAGACTTACGTGTTTGTAATTTAAGTTATTTGCAGACAGACTGGTACATTGGACAGATGAAGCGTGGTGCTTATAAATCTGCTCCTCTGCCTATTTCGTGGCAACCAAAAGATTATGCTTCAGGTAAAAACGAAGTGCTTTGGGTGGAAGATGCAATTCAGAAACCAATCGATGTAAAAACTGTTTTTGATTTTATTCTGAGTTCTGACCCGGCAACCAAATTGAAAGGAGAATCATTTATACCAACTAAACAAATGTACTTGCCTGTTGATGCTCAACAAGTAATTGCTTCAGGAACTTTGCCAAAAGAGAGAGCTGGTGAGATTATTCCTCAGATAGACTTTAAACTGGAAAGAAGATTGACAAAAAGCGAGTTGATGATTATTGAATTGTTAAAAGAAAATAACTGGAAACGTCCGATTTATTTTGCAGTGACAGTTGGTAATGATTATTATATGGGACTTAATGATCATTTCGAATTGACAGGACTTGCTTATCAGATTTTGCCTATTGGCGTAAAAGGTGCAGGTTCGGGTGTAAATACCGAAGAAATGTATGAAAACCTGATGCACAAATTCCGCTATGGAAATATTTCAGATCCGAAAGTGTATTTGGATGAAAATATTTTGCGGATGTGCCATACTCAGCGCATGATGTTCTCCGAATTGATAGGTGCATTAATAGCTAAAGGTGATACTGCCAGAGCTAAAAAAGCGCTGGATTATTGCAATAAAGTTATTCCGGGAACAACCGTTCGTCATGATTATCTCTCAACACAATTGGCTGATTATTATTATAAATTAGGTGAATCAGCTAAAGGCAATGAAATTATGGATGCTGTGGCCAAAAACAGTGTTGAATATTTGAACTGGTATTTGAGTTTAAACAATGTACAACAAAATAGTGTGGCTAACCGTATAGGACATAACCTTGGAGTTCTGAATCAGGTGTTGAGAATCTGTGATGCAGCCAAGCAGAAATCCATTATGGATAAGTATTTGCCAATTTATATGAGCTATACCAAACGGGTACAAATGTAAATGAAAGTTCAGTTTCCTGATTTGTTTCGACCATTTTTAGGAAAGCTAACCTGGAGGAAGAATCCGTCATTGAAAGTGATTTATATCACTTTCGATGACGGTCCGGTTTCGGAAGTTACTCCGCAAATTCTTGATTTGCTGGATGAATATGAAGTGAAAGCAACTTTTTTCTGTGTTGGTGAGAATGTGACGAAATTCCCTGAAGTTTATGCCGAAGTTATAAGGCGTGGACACAGGATCGGAAATCACACCTTTAATCATTTGAAAGGCATTCATGTTTCAGAGACGGAATATGTCGGAAATGTTCAGGAGGCGGCAGAATATATTGATAGTAAATTGTTTCGTCCGCCTTATGGACGTATCACTTTTAAACAAAAAAAGAAACTTCGTGAAAACTATGAAATAATCATGTGGGACGTTCTGACTCAGGATTATGACAAGAACTTATCTGCTGATAAAATCTTGGAGAATATAACCCGATATTCCAGAAACGGTTCTATCGTGGTATTTCACGATTCGATAAAGGCAAAAGAGAATGTGTTGACCGTTTTACCAGGGGCAATTGAATTTTGGAAAAAAGAAGGTTTTGAATTTGGCGTACTTTGAATAGAATTTGTGGATTGAATATCACTAACTCTTCACTGAAATCTGATGAAAGAATCCATTTTACATTATATTTGGCAGCAAAAACTTTTTACGGCTCATGATCTGAAAACAACAGAAGGTGAAGTAGTTGAAATAATTGATGTTGGAAAATTCAACACAGATGCCGGTCCGGATTTTTTTAATGCAAAGGTTCGAATTGGCGAAACACTCTGGGCCGGAAATGTAGAGATTCATTCCAATTCGACTGACTGGAATAAACATAATCACCAGACCGATAAGGCTTACGATAGCGTTATTTTGCATGTCGTTTCAAAAGCTGATGGTGATGTTTTCCGTTCTGATGGTGAAAAAATTCCACAACTTGAATTGGTTTACCCGAAACAGATTGAAACCAATTACATTCAGTTGATTCAGGAGCAAAAATGGATTCCCTGCGCCGACAAAATCAGCGCGGTTCCTTCCATTTTTATTCAAAGTTGGAAAAATGCATTGTTAACTGAACGATTGGAACAGAAAATGGAAGCTATTCAACAGTTGTTGAATGAAAATAATCAGCATTGGGAAGAGGCTTTTTATATTACGTTGGCACGTAACTTTGGCTTTGGAACCAATTCGCAGGCTTTTGAGAATCTTGCAAAATCGCTTCCTTTATCGGTTCTCGGAAAGCACAAAGACCAACTGATTCAGATAGAAGCAATCCTTTTTGGACAGGCAGGATTGTTGAATGATAATAAGGATGATGAGTATAGTGTACGGTTAAATCGGGAATACGGGTTTCTTCGTTCAAAGTTTTCGCTTCAACCGATAAATCCCGTTCAATGGAAATTATTGCGCCTTCGACCCGATAATTTTCCGCACATACGAATTGCTCAATTTGCGTCGCTCATTCATAATTCATCCAAGTTATTTTCGAAGATTGTAGAAAATACTGAATTGGAAAGTTTGCGTAAATTGTTTGATTGTGAACCATCCGATTATTGGAAAAATCATTATTTGTTTAATTCTCAAAGTATTTCTAAAAATAAGAGATTGGGAAATCAATCCATAAATGGTATTTTGATAAATACGGTGATTCCATTTTTATTTTGTTATGCCTTTCAGAAAAATAATCAGGAGTTGAAAGATAAAGCAGTGCAACTTCTGGAACAAATACCGGCCGAACGAAATGCGATAGTTACCGGCTGGCAAAATCTTGGTTTAAAATCGGAATCGGCTTTCGATACGCAGGCATTTATTCATTTAAAGAAACATTATTGTGATGATAAAAAATGTTTACGTTGCCGGATTGGACATAAAGTGCTGACAGCAGCACACGTTGCAGAAAAGATATAAATTGACAATGAAAATAAAATTAGTACTATTTCGTATTACCCTAATCCTCGGAATTTCATTTCTGGTTTATGCTTGTGCAAATAAAGCTCAGGGACCTACTGGAGGACCAAAAGATGTGACTCCACCGCGTGTGATGAAATCCACACCGCCAAATGGCTCGCTAAATTTTAAAAAGAGACAAATAGAAATTGTTTTTGATGAAAATGTTTCTATCGAAAAGCCAAACGAAAATGTGATTATCTCTCCACCTCAGGTAAAACCTCCTGATGTGAAATCATTTGGAAATAAAGTCATGGTCAATTTCAATGAAGACCTAAAAGATAGCACAACTTACTCGGTTAATTTTGGCAATGCCATTGTGGATTTAAACGAAAAAAATGCCATTAAAAACTACTTATTTTCTTTTTCTACAGGCGATCATATTGACACACTCAAAATTTCGGGTACAGTAATCAATGCCGAAGATTTAAATCCGATATCAGGCATTATCGTTGGAATTTATTCAGAGACTGACAACGCTATTTTTTCTAAAAAACCATTTTTGAGAATTGGAAAAACTGATGAAAAAGGTCATTTTTCGATTGATAATATAAAAAGTGGCAAGTATAAAGTTTTTGCATTAGAAGATACAAATCATGATTATTATTTTGAACCGGGCGAAGGTCTGGCGTTGAATGATTCACTTTTGACTCCAACCTTTAGAATGGAAGAAGTTAAAGATACAGTTTGGAAAGATTCTACACATGTGGATAGCATCCGAACCCGTATAGGAACCCATTTTTTGCCTGACAATGTTACACTACGGTTTTTCAAAGAGAATAGAAAACGACAATATTTCATTAAAGCAGAACGGAAAGAACCATTCGAGTTTAATCTGTATTTCAACACCATTCAAACTCAATTACCAACCATTAAACCATTAAATTTCGATTGGGAAGGAAAGTATATCGTTCAGAAGAATGCAGCCATGGATAGTTTAACTTATTGGTTAACCGACTCATTGGTTTGGCAAATTGACACATTGCAAATGACCATGACTTATATGAAGTCAGATTCACTCATGCGGTTGGTTTCTGCAACCGATACGTTGAATGTTTCCATGAAAAAACTCCGAACTAACACAAAAGCTAAGCAAAATAAGAATTCTTTATTGAAAAAAGTTGAAGCATATAATTTTTCGAATAATCTGGCGCCAGCTTTTGAAATCTATAATCCGGTTATTCTCCGGTTTGAAGCACCTTTGGCAAAACTGGATCTTTCTAAAATTAAATTGAGGCAAAAGGTTGATACAACCTTTAAGACAATTCCTTTCAAGTGGCGACAGATTGATTCAACGAAAATGGTTTATGCTATTGAAAATAAGTGGGTTGCTGAGACCCAGTATGAATTAAAAATTGATTCGGCTGCTTTTACAAGTATTTATAATAAAACAAGTATAAAATTTTCATCTCCTTTCAAAATACGCTCGTTGGACGAATATTCAAAGGTAAAAATGTTTTTGGCCGCCTTTGAACCAAAAGCTGTTATTCAGATACTTGACTCGAAAGATAACTTGCTGGCATCAAAAAGTGCGAACGAAAAAGGAACAATTTTTGAATATCTGAAGCCCGGAGATTATTATGTCCGGTTGTATATTGATGAGAATGGCAATGGAAAATGGGATCCGGGAGATTTGGCAACAAACCGGCAGCCGGAAGAAGTATATTATTATCCAAAGAAACTTACTTTAATGGCAAATTGGGAATTCGAAGAAACTTGGGACTATAAACTTGTACCCCTTCTGAACCAAAAACCCAATGAAATACGGAAAGATGCTTCAAAGAAGAAAGATGGATATTAAACTTCTTTGAATTAAATTATAACAAATAGAAAATTAAACTTACATTTGCACTCCAAACTGAAAGAATTGAATAGTAAATTGCGGTAGTAGCTCAGTTGGTAGAGCATCAGCTTCCCAAGCTGAGGGTCACGAGTTCGAGTCTCGCTTACCGCTCTATAAATCAAATAGTTATGTAAAAGTAGCTATTTGATTTTTTTATTTTTATAGTTGATTTAAGAGGGTCTCATATAGACGTGTAAACCAAGACGTAAACCACAATTTACACATGAACGCCTCTATTTCAGTAGTTTGCTACAAATCTAAGACACTTTCAAACGGTGAAAACCCGTTAATGTTACAAGTTTCTAAAAATGGGAAACGAAAATACCAAAGTTTAGGAATTTCAATTAACCCTATTTATTGGGACTTTAATAAAAACAAGCCAAAACCAAATTGTCCAAATGGAGAATTAATTCAGAAACTTATATTAGATAAGATAGCTGATTTTAATAATCGAATTCTGGAATTAAATTCAATACAAAAGGATTATACACCAACTACTTTATTAAGTAAGAAGCAACAAGTAACCAATATTAAAACTGTTGGAGAGTTTTACAAAGATTTAATAACTCAGTTTGAAGCGGAGAACAAGCGAGGGAATCGACTAATTTACAAAGGTTCTTTAAATTCTATAAAAGAATTTTCAAAAGGTAGATTAAACTTTTTATTTGACGATATAGATATTGAATGGCTTAACAAATATGAAAAATGGCTGAGGTCTAAAGGAAATAAAGAAACTACAATTAGTTTATTGTTTCGTACATTAAGGAGTGCATACAATAAAGCAATTGAAGCCAAATCGACAAATAAAAGCAATTATCCTTTTGAGAATTTCAAAATCAGTAAATTTGATATATCAACCCAAAAAAGAGCAATTACAAAAACTGATATGCTAAAAATAATTGAAATAGATTTATCAAATGAATCATTTTATATGCAGTTTAGTAGAGATATATTTATTTTCAGTTATTTATGTGGTGGAATAAATTTTACAGATATTGCAAATTTGCAAAATGATAATTTAATTGATAATAGGTTGCAATATATTAGACAGAAAACCGGTAAGAAAATAAACATTCTACTTACTCCTCAGGCTATTTCTATTTTAGAACGCTATAAGGTTAATCGTAAAATTGAAAACTATTTATTCCCCATATTAGACAATAAGACTCATAAAACAGCAGCTCAGAAGCAAAATAGAATACACAAAGTTTTGGGTAGGGTAGACAAACATTTAAAAGAAATTGCAACTAAAGCTGATTTAATAGGTGTAAATTTGACTACCTATGTAGCAAGACATTCATTTGCGACAATACTAAAAAATTCAGGGGTAAATATTGCACTTATAAGTGAAGCGTTGGGGCACTCAGATTTAGCAACAACACAGATTTATTTAGATAGTTTTGAGAGCTCACAAATTGATGAAGCAATGAAAAATTTAATCTAAATATAATTATCAGCAAAAAGAACCTTATCTTTTATGCAATTACTTATTTTTTTCTATTTTTGCACTAAAGATAAGGCGATTAAATCAAATTAATTTCTATACTGAAATTATGAGATTGTTGCTGTAAATAGCTCTTAATAGATAAAAGAAATCTTATGACTGACAACATCAAAGAAAAAACTTCTCTTGAATATAATGATGAAAAATTGAGTTATGTCCGTGATTTAGTAGAAAAACATCTTCCCATGACTGACTTTGATGATAATGGAAATACCATTTTATTATATTCATTGTCATCTTTAATATCATTTACAAAGCGATACAATAGTAATGCAATAGCATATACTTTTAAATATGAAGATTATAAAAATAATAATGAAATTCAAAGAATCTTATTAGGCTTTGGATATGATCCAGAAAAAATCTGGTATTTATTGTTATTCATCTTTGATTATAGTTATGAGTATTGTTTAGATGGTATAGTTTGGAGAGAAGCCCCAAGAGTGCAACTTGAGAAATTAATAAATGCCATTGATGAAAATACTATGGATACTGCAATAGATGGTAACCCTGCTTTTAATAATGAAGCCAAACTCATATTAAATATAAAAGGAAAACATAACATAACTCTTGACAATCCTCTTGCAATCTATTATCTAGCTTGTTTTTGTGATGCTGAATTGAAAAGAACAAGTCCTGTTTCTATTTTGGATATATCAACTGAATTGATTCCAGATGATTCAATATCAAATTCTGTCCATATTTGGTTCTTTGCAAAAATGTTCCATGCTTTCTTTAGTTTGCGTCCACCTAAAAAAATAAAGTCGCCAAAAGGAGAAAATAAACCGTATAATAAAAACCTGCTTATTTCCAATTTTATATACTTTACGAGATTATCTAAAAATCAAAGTTTATTGCATTCAGATGAACCATTAAAGGGAATATTAAACCAATATAAAAACTACGAACTAAAAACAAGTAGTCAGAATTATTCTGATAAGTGGATATAATTTCAATCATAAAAACATTTTTCAATCCTACTTTCTATACACCCAAATCAAAGGGGGTAAGATATGTAGGATTTTTTTTGCCTATAATGGCTAAAACAATAATATGGAAATTTGCATCGTCTTAGGGTAGTAAATAACGATGTTGTTAGAGCTTTTCCCTATGATACAAATTTAAAATGAATAAACAAAAAGTAAACGAGGTAAATATTACTTCAAGTAGTGAAACTAGAAAAGCTGCTTTTGCAGCTTTTAATCGTGATGTGAATTTTAAAAATGTTGCTCTTATCCAAGAAAAAATTCAGGAAAAAGGCTACAGAGTTGGTGAACCAATTCAAGTTTTAAAAGCAGAAGATGCAATCAAACGTGGGATAAGCTATTTATTTGATATAAATAGCAAAGAAATTCCAGAAGACGAAATTCAAAATTATTATTTAGTTGTGGATGGACATCACAGGACTTTTGCAGTCTTACAATTCAATGAATGGGCAACAAAGCAGGGTAAAGATATAATTAATATACCAGCAATTGAAGTTGAGCTAATAAAAAGTGAAAGTGTTACAGAATACTGTAACGAAATAAATTTCACAAAAAAAGAATGGTCAAAAGAGGATTATTTAAATGGGGCAGCAAGTGTTTTTCCCAAAGAAGAATTACTTCAAAGATACAATGAGCTTATAAAATCTGATTCAAAACCAAAAGGTTTTAATCTTTCAACATTAAATCTCATTTTTTGCAATGGAACTGGTCTTACAAAAAAAGACTTAACGCTCCTTTGTTCCGGTCAAACTCATAAAGGAGTAAGTGCTAAACAGAGTATTATTCCATCACACAATCTGAAACTTGGTAATGAATTTATCAAAATTTGTACAGAAAGAGGATTCAGACAAGAAGAAATAACAAAACGCTATCTAGTAACGCAGTTTAACAATATCCAAACCTCTCATAGCGTTGAAATTGCTTTAAAAGTTTTTGAAAATATTACACCTGATGATATTTCAAATATGACCAACGAAAGTGGAAAACTTAATGAACGAAAAGTAATCGACCATTTTTTAGTAATGATTAAACGACTTCAATAATTCCACAAAATCAAACAAAATCCTACTTTTCAACATGGGGTAGGATTTTGTTGCTTCGCAATCCGAACAATCAACCCATAAGAATGAAATAGAAACATCTCTATTTTCAAATTTATGGATGCTGATTTCTGGTGTTTTGACTTGCTGGTTTCTTGCATGTCAGATGTTGTTTACTAGTGGATATATACAATACCTATATACAATACCTATATATTCAATACCTAATAATAGGTGTTTCACACGATGTATTTTAAAAAATCAGTTCTAAATCTAAAATTAAAAGGAATATGGAAACGAGTTATATAATTATAAATAAGGATATTAATAAATATAGATTTGGGAAAAACAAAAATGAAGATATTTATTTATACGCATATATAAAACTATGTAGCGAATTTAAAACAGGGATAAGTCATGCAACCCAGGAAAGACTTTCAGTATTGACTAAAATACCATTAAGAACAATTCAGAATTGCACTAAACGGCTGAGAGAATCTGAGTTGATAACTGTAAAAACAATTCATGATGGAGAGAAAAGACACAACACATACTTTTTTGATGTAAATCCTGAAAATTTTTTCTTTGTAGACACTACTTTCTTTTATTTGGATATAGATTTAAAATTGAAAGGACTTTTATTGTTAATCAAAAGTTTGTGCATAAATAACAACAATATAACTTTATACAACCGTACTAAAATAGCAAAATTATTAGGACAAGACAGAGGAACAGTGTCAAAAATGATTGACGAATTGATTCAGAAAAATATGCTCCTTGAAATTAAAAAGGGTTTTCTACTTCCTGCAAATTATTTTCCTTATTATTCAAAAGACGTTAAATCTGAACACAAATACGAACAAATAAATAGTTATGACGAATTTGTTTTAAACTCAATTTTAGATATTTGTAGGGAAAAAGATTCTATTTTGTTTATACCAGATTTGAAACCATTAAAATTGATTTTTGCCAAATATCCTTTAAAGAAAAAAGATATTATAGGATTAGATAATGAAACTCTTAAAACTAACTATTTACCAGAAGTTTTAAAAAGCAGATGTTCAAGTCTTCCACCTAAAATAGAATCGCTAAATTATTTTATGCAAGTTTTAAATGTAGAATATGTTGAAGTAAAATTATTAGATGATATAAAATTATAGTGAAAACAACTACTTTTAGCAATAATAATCACATAAGTAAAAAAGTATTTTTTTAGAGGAAATTATTTTATTTGAGTTTTATATTTTCAAATATTTTAATCCTATCTAAAATGTATTTTTCTAATTCATCATCAGTCATTTGTATTTCTTTTCGTTCTCTCAAATTTGAATAAATTTCTGCAATTTCTTGAATAGGTTGGAAATAAGAATTTCCAAAATAATAGAGAAATAATTTCCTAGCAATTAAAAAAGGTTTTAATTCTTCATTTGTTTTTTCAAAATATTCATTATACTTAGCATCATCAACTCTATGTTTAAATTTATGTAACGTTGTAATCATTGAACTAAAGCTATATAATACTTGAGTAAACGAAGTATAAGCTTCTAACTTTTTAGAGTATAAATGTTGCTTTTTCCAAATAAAATAACCAGCTAAACCTAATATTCCACCAACTACTAAGCCAGTAATAACACCAGATATAACATTTGTCCAAACTGTATCAAAATCTATATACATAATCTGTTATTGAATTAAATAAATATTTGGGGGTATTTATCGCCAAATATTTTGTTAAATACATTGTTGTGTATATAACTTCTGTTAAGTTCTCCCTTTTCATTTATAAATATAACTGAATATGTTTGACTATCTTCTACCTTGCCTCTTCGTTGTGTGTTTTGTAACCAGTTAGCTATCGTTTCTTCTTTTTCAAAATGTACATTTATCCATCCAATTAACTCACCTTTAAATACATAATCAATAAATCCTTCTCTTTCAAAATCAAAAATATAACCAATTTCAACAGGTTTGTTATTGTCTGTCTTTCTTAATACATAGTGTTTAAGCGGAACTTGTTGTAGAAATTGTTTTGTCAACTTCTTACCATCAATTTCAACGGTCTTAATTGTAATGGGATTGTTTTTAAATTTGATTTCCATAATAATAGTTTTTAATTAGAGTACTTTAAAAATAGAATATGTAGCCAATGAAAAGAGTGATAATATTGCAAAAATATAAAATAATATCCGTGATATTTCAAAAAACACACCAGATCCTATTATTTCAGTACCTATATCAGTACTCTTTCCTTCTTTGAATGCTTTCAATAATTTTATACAATAAATTTCTTCTTTTCTTTTTAATCTAAAAAATCCATATAAATTAATACTGCCAAACAAAATACTAAGTATAAAAAATATAACTGTAACAATGAACACATTAATAGTAATTGGATTATTATTGCTATTACTATTATTATAGAATGAAATAATAACAGATAAAACAGTTGAAAGCATTAACAATATTGTTTTGTTAAAATCCATTATGTATGTAATTTTTTCATTTGATACTTTCACCATATCATCATATAAATCTAATTCTGTTTTAGTTGATTTTAAATTATTGGTCATAATGGTATTTTTTTTATTATGTATTTATTCAATTAATAAATGTTTTTGCAAATGTACAAATAATAATTAAAATGTTAGTGTAAGAATAAAGGCTGAGAGAGTGATATATCCACTAATATATTTTTCAATTAAAACACAATTAATAAATCAAAGGCAATTGTTTTTTTAAAGAAATAATCTCTTTTTTATTTGCATTTGTAATATTATTTATACATTTGCACTTCAAAGAATTACATCGTCAATTGTAGCGACAATTGAATTACATATTAAAGAAAACGAATAGCGTTTAAGATATTATCCTTTTCAGAAATCTCGACAATTTCAAAACACCAAGGATGATAGCAACAAACGCTCCATGTCTATATTTAGGCGTGGGGCTGTTGTCTATCATTTGGTGTAGGGTGTCGAGACCCTCTGAGAAGTGATAAATTTACAGTTCCCACGCTTTTTTTATATCTAATACTGAACTTTGGGGGACGAGGGAGGATAAAACTATGTTGTTATGAAAAAATTAATTTACTTATTACTGTTTTTAATTTTATTATCATGTCAGTCAAAAACTCCTAATTCTGAAAATAATAGTTTTGGAGGTCAATCTTCAGGTCATGTTGAATCTATTAAAGTCGAACCAGCAAAAGCAACTCCAAATACTACAACAACACAGGAGAAGCAAATCAAGTACGAAATTTGCACAAAATGTAGAGGTACTGGCAAACTTATTTGCAGTAAATGTAGTGGTACAGGGCGTATAGATCATGTTTGTTCAGGTCCATTCGTAGAAAAATGCAAATCATGTGATGGCTCTGGTGCAATTTCAAATGGAACTGAAATTGTGAAATGCCCAAAATGCAATGGTCGTGGAACAACATGTTATGATTGCGAGCACGAAGGGAAAGGCAATGGTGAAACTTGTTATGCATGTGAGGGATATGGATACTCAATTTGTTTTTTGTGTAATGGAAAAGGTGAGGTAAAATCATTATTTCAATAATCATTAACTCAATATATTTAAACACTACATGAGAAAAACTTTCATTTTAGTTTCTTTGTTAATTCTGATTACATGTTGCATGAATCAACAAAAAAACTCAAAAATTTATATATGTACTGGAAAATATGCAACTAAATATCATAGAAGCCTTAATTGTAGCGGTTTAAATAGATGTCAATCACAAGTTATTGCAATTAACTAAGTTGAGGCTGTAAGATTAAATAAGTCTGCCTGTAAAATTTGCTGTTAACGTAGTGCATTTATGAAATACATAATCAACATGAAAAAATATTATTTAGTTATTTTCACCATTTTACTTTCGACATTTACTTCTTTTGCTGCACGTGGTTTTGGAGCAAAAGTTTATGATGAAAATAATATCCACTTTATGAATATAGCGGTGGATTACGATAACAATAAAATTAAAGTTCAAACCAACAATCCAGACATGGATTATATTATTGTTTCTAGGATTAGCAATATGGATAAAACAGTTCTATATATTCGTGTTATACTTGCAAGTTATTATAATAATGGACATTATGACAGTAGTAGAGAAGAAACATTTGTTTTTGATACTAAAAACAATCTATTTTCAACCTATAGTTCAATAAGAAAAATGAGGATTGAAATATTCAAGTTGGAACAAAATCTTTAAGAAATTTTTCAATCAAAAGAGTTTATTATCATAATGAAAGTCGCGACAAATATTTTTTTATTCTGTTTTTTGAGCTTTATATCTTGTTCTAAAACAAAGACTGATAATAACAATAAGCAAGCAGATTCTGTTCTGATGCATATTTTAACTTCTAAAACAAAATGTTTCTCATTAAAAGATACAACTATAAAATTCCTTTGGCGTGAGGATAGATTTGATGAAAAATTAAAGGGGACTTACAATTTTATTGTTATTAATGAGAACTATTGTAAAAGCATAACCGAACCAGAAAAAGCTGCATTGGCTTATGTTGCTACTTTTGTAGGGAATGAATGTTGGTGGGAAAATGATGAACCAAACGCAAATAGGACAAATTTAAAATGCAAAATTCTTTCTGCATTAGATTTAGGTTGTCAAGGTTCTGAGAAACATTTGAGTTTTTTGCGTAATTGGTTCAAAAATGACAAGAAGTGTTTAAAAGAACTAGAGAATATTCCAAGTACTCCATACACATCTACAATTCAAGATACTTTTGATAAAATAAATCTTACTATTAAGGGAAATACTATAAAAGTTTGGTACAAAGCTAGTGGAATAAATTCGAGAGATGAATTAAATTGGGAATGGACTGAAACAGATTATTTCAAATTTGAGAAAGACAATCTGCAATTAGTAAAAGTCGAGAAATCGAAAAATAAAATTATCAAATAAATTAAAGTTCAATTTACCAAGTTTAATAATGTTACCTAAAACTTATACTGATTTTATAAAAGAGCT
>Ga0302215_10002151_pt1 | contig 13734 bp, 9 predicted proteins | sample II_Fen_N3_1_FD_194580 | JGI IMG/M metagenome (GOLD analysis project Ga0302215, IMG submission 194580) | Peat permafrost microbial communities from Stordalen Mire near Abisko, Sweden - II_Fen_N3_1 | ecosystem: Environmental > Terrestrial > Soil > Wetlands > Permafrost | place: Sweden: Abisko...
TGATTGCAATGAACAATTGTCATTTGGTAGGAGTAAAATTAAATATGTTCATGATGAAGAATAACATTCTTTTGTGGATTCATTAACTAAGGGATTGGGATTGTGGTATGATTGGGAAGTTGGGATTTGGTAAGTGGTTTAGTTGGAAGTGATGTATTATAAAATATGAAGAGAGAAAAGGAGATTTAAAAGTTATGGCAGAGAAAGAAAAAGGGCTTCAAAAAACAATTGGTTCATTCTTGATTATCGGAAAAGTTAGATTGTCAGACAAGGCATTTGAAACTAAAACTTCCGATAGTGGTTATGAATATCGCCGCATGAATCTACAAATTGACTGTGGAAAAGGAAACAAGCCATATGTCACAGCAATGGGAGGATTTAACCCATCTAGTCCTATGGGGCTTAAATTCTGGGGAAAGGAAGGTATGTTTGAAGTTGATTGGGAAGACCGAATGAATACAGAAGTAATCAAAGCGGTTCCAAAATATAGTCAAATTACAGTTGGTGTTCACAAAGATGATGATAACAAAACTCAATATTCCAATTATCTTTCTTGGTATGATGCTATTGATGAATGTGAAGCCAATCTTAAAGATGAGGTTATTGTCAAAATTCGTGGAAATCTTAAAATCAATGAATATAAAGATAATATCACATTCCAAAAAGAACCTACTTCTATTTATCTCGTAGACGCTACAGAAGAAGAATTCTGTGCAAAGTTTGTTCAAGGTGTTGTAATTGAAAGAGACGGAATTGGTAAAATTGATGAAAAAGAAAATGTATATGACCTTTCTGTTTCCCTGTTTGATTATGACCGTGATGAAAAAGCCGTTCGCCCATATCGTATGAAATATAAATCTCACCAAGAAGATTTTAAAAGTGAGGAAGTTTTCAAAAGTGTGAGAAAATGGTTGGCTCCAGAGAAAGGACAAATTCATTATGTTGAAATCGTTGGAGATATTGTAGAGTCTCGCAACACTCGTAAAGCTACAAAAGATGATTACTCTACTGAACTATTGGCTCTTGGACTATGGGAAGAAGAAGAACTTTTGGATGCTGAAATCATTGAGGGTGATGGTAAAAAAGTTACAGAATATCGTCTCACTGGTCTAAATAAGAAGAAAGATAAAGATACTAATAAGATTACTCTCATTAAAGATACAAATAAATATAAACCAGAGAATCTTGTCTTTATCCCATCCACTAAAAATGTTGACGGTTTGAAATCTGGAGAACTTGATATTGATGATTTGGATGACGTAGATATTGATATTGACGACCTGTAAAATTAAAAATATAGAGCACTTGACACTTAACTAAGTGCTCTATATTTTATACTATCACTTAAACTAAAACATAATCGGAGGATAATGATGGCACTTTTTAGAAAAGCAGGAGAATCATTTATTGGTGGTAAGTTCATGGTTTATGGTCAAACTGGCTCAGGAAAATCGAAATTCACACTTACTTTCCCAAAGATAGGAGCGATTGACACAGAAGCAGGATTGTCTAACTATGAAGGGCATCCAAATCTTATCTTTGTTGCGAATACTTCTTCATATAAAGAAGTGGAAGAGGCAGTGGATGAAATTGAAGAAAGCCTTATGAAAGAAATTGAAACTTTTGTGGTGGATTCTGAGACGAAGATTTATGATAATATGCAAATTGTTTGTCTGGATGTTGAAGAGAAACGAGCAAAATCTAAAGGTGGCGAGATTGATGATACCAATCTTTCAGTTCGTTCGTGGGGTCGTATTAAAAACTTGACCAAGAGACTTCAATCAGCTAAAATAGATTTGTCTTCAAAAGGAATTTTTATTGTTTCCACTGCACAATCTTCAGACGTTACAAAACAAGTTGGAGGGGAACGAGTCGTAGTGGGAGAAAAAGCAGAATCTCACAAATCTCTTCCATTCGATTATGATGTTGTCCTTCGTTTCTTTGTAGAAGAAAAGATTGAAAAGGGTAAAAAAACTGCTCATTATACAGCAGAAGTTTTGAAAGATAGAACAAGCACATTCAATAAATTTGATATTATTGATAATCCTTCTTTTGAAATGTGGAAACCTTACTATGATGCAAAGAAAAAAAATGGTGCATGTATTCAAACATCATATAAACAAGCTGTGGTAAAAGATGAGGATGCAATTGTTGAAGAAGATAAAACAATTGATGAATCAAAATCCAAATTGAAAGAAATTATTGCTCTTGGTGATGAACACAAGAAGCAAGTGGTCGCAATTTATAGAGAAGTCGGAATTAAAAATGCTGGGGAAATTACAACCAATAAACTTGCATTGAGGGTTATGGAATTGGCAAAAGCATATCTTGAAGAGAATCAGATTGCATCTGAGGAATAATCATTATAACTGAATAAGGGCATTAAACCGCCCTTATTCTATTTTATTATTAATAGGATAGGGTGATTTAATGTTAATTAAATGCAGGAATTGTGAAGAGAAATTTGAAAAAGAAACAATGATTAAAGATGAATCAGATAAAAATTTTTGTAGTGAAAATTGTATTAAAGATTTTGAAGCCAAACAAAAGAATAAAGAACAGTGGAATGAATTATACGAATATTTGAAATCAGAACTGTTTAATGGTGAGAAATTAACAAGTCTTATGGTTCACAGACTGCAAGCTATCCGTAAAGGTTCTCCAGTCAATCATGGAGATACAATTCCTTATAAACAATCTGATGGAACAAATTATAAGATAATATTGATTGCTTTTAAATATAAGCAAAAAGATATAATCAGTAGTGTTAGACAAAAAAGTTTTCAGACGGAGGTTCAGAAGTTTAATTACATTTGTGCTATTGTCGAAAACTCTTTACCAGATGTAAAGAAAAAAATTAAAGAGAAACAAATACAGAATAAACAACTCAAACAAATTGAAAATTCTAAATTGCAAGATGTAAATATTCCTAAAACTGAGGAGTATGTGAAAAGCAATGATTTAAATAGACCTGATTCATCAGGAGATAAAAAAGAAATCAATAAAGAGCTTGAAAATCTATGGTAAGGAGTTTTAAATGGCGAAACCTACAGCACAACAGCTTGAAACAATAATCAAGAATACAATTTCTGAAAAGTTACTCGAAATTCTTATTCCTAATGAGTGGAATATCATCTCACTGTTTTGGAATGATACAAACCTTTATCTTTCTCATAAAATTGACCCATCACATTTCAGTGATAATAATGCAAGAGTATATTATATTATTGGAGCAGAAATTGTTAAGGAAGGGAAGACCACGATAACCGACATAGAGGCAGGGCTGTATCTCCAGAAGCATAATAAGCTGAAAGACATTTATGAGAAAGCAGGTGGGTATAATACCATTGATGAGCTTGCTACATTTATTAACAAGGAGAACATTGATGGGTATATTAACGAATTTAATAAATACTTTGCTCTACTTAAATTAAATGAAAGTGGATGGATTCAGCTTACGGATTTGAAAAAATTTATTGATATGCCAGCCTCTCAAATATATGATTTTTACACAGCTAAACTTAACGATACATTCATTAAAGCGGATACTGGAGTTAAGAGTTATGATATAAGTGACCATATAGATGATATGATTATCGAGGCTGATTCTGGTGCCGTAATGGGGCTTCCTTTGCATGGTGTTCCTATTTTAAATGAACAAATTGGAGGATGGAGAAAAGCCGAAGTTGTCCTTATGGGAGCCATCAGTAATATGGGAAAAAGTACCGTGACATGGGAAATGATAATTCCAAGTATGTTAAAGCACGATGAAAAATTACTGATTATTTTGAATGAACAAAATCTTAAAAAAATGCAACGAGAAATATTGACAATTCTTATTAACAATAAGTTTGGACACAAATTTAATAAAAGTAGATTCAAACAAGGAAATTTTTCAGATGAAGAAAAAATGTGGCTACAAGAAGCTTCCGATTATTTAAAAGAATTAAAGGCCAAACATATCATTACAATTGTCCCATTGAAGACATATCACGTAGAAACGGTGATAAAGCTATGTAGAAAATATAAAAGTTTAGGCGTAGATTATGTCGTATTAGACACATTCAAACCATCTAATGATTCTGATGATTTTATCCGAGACCTGATTAAAGATTCTGTTAAATTGTATGATTGCATTAAAGAAGAAGGCACTAATCAAGCATTGTGGTTAACATATCAGCTTACAACAAATGCTATTAATAAGAGACATTTGACGTTTGATGATTTAGGTAAATCAAAACAAGTTAATGAAATTTGTTCTACTATAATTCTTTTTAGAAATATGCTGATGGATGAACGGAACGGTGGAAGTAAAGCTGTGAGAATAATCAAACAAATTACAGATAATAGCAAACAAGAATTTTATGCTCCTGTAGAAGATATTCATACGAAATATCAAGTATTTTACAATTGTAAAAATAGGGAAGGAGAAACAAGTGAATCTTTCCAGATAGTATGTAAAAATGATATGGGACATAATAAAATTGAAGAAATTGGAATTTGTATGATTCCAAGAGACAATTTCTAAAAGAGGCGAAACATGAATCCTGTCGAGTTGAAAAACTACATCAAGGAAGATACCGATAGGGTGATTACTATACTTGAAAATTTAGAATGTCATTCTATCAAAAAGAGCGGAATAAAAGCAATTCAATGTGGTATGCCCACACGCAATAGTAAAACAAGTGTGTATGTAAAATTACAAAATTTATCAACAAGTGTGTTTTATCCAGATAGCAAATCCGTAAAAGGAGATATTTTTACGCTTGTAATGGAATTAAAAGATTTAACATTCCCAAAATCAATTCGGTATCTACATGATTTATTTAAACTCAAATACACATTTTACAATAAAGATTTTAATCAAGATGACTCAAAGCCCAACGTGTTAAAATTGTACAAACAAATAAGAAAACAAAGCAATACTTCTACACAAATGGAATTAGAAAATGTGCCAGATTATATTTTGAATAGGTATGATAAAATATCTCATATGGACTTCATAAAGGATAATATTGTCCCTTCTGTGATGGATAAATTTGATATAAGATTTTCAGATGAATACAATAGAATTTTGATTCCTCATTTTAAATGGGACACTGGAGAAGTAGTGGGGATATTTGGTAGGACGGTTCTCACCGATTTTGACGAAAGAGGAGTTGCAAAATACATGGGTGTAATTCCATATTCAAAGTCAAATAATTTATATGGACTATCTCATAATTATAAAGACATTCAAGAAAAAGGATATGTTGTTGTTGCTGAAGCCGAAAAAAGTTGTCTTCAAGCATGTAGTTTTGGTGAAAATACATTAGTTGCAGTTGGTTGTCATGATATAAGTCCCATACAGTTAAAAATCTTGTTGAGTTTAAATGTTGATATTATAATAGGTTTCGATAAAGGAGTCTCACAGAGTCATATAGATAACACCTGTGCCATGTTTAAAGGGCGTAGACGAACTTTTTATTTGAATGATATAGAAGGTCTATTGAATGATAAAGATTCGCCTACAGACTCAGGACGGTCAATTTTTAATTATTTAATGAATAATAAAGCACAATATAAATTTAAACAGGAGGATTAGATTAATGGGAAGAAACAAAAGCAATATTCCAGAACAATACAGGGGGATAAAACGATATTCTTTTAGTGAAATACAATCGGATGGGCAGTGTTCATGGCAGTATTATCTCGGTAGAATTAAAACGCCAAAGGAAGAAAATAAAGATAATATTTATTCTTTGTCTGGGTCAATTGCACATGATGTTCTCGAACATGAAAAAGATTATGAATATGACGGACTAAGAATGCAAAAACAATTTTTAAATGAATTTAATGAGATGGCTTCATTGGGATATAAGTTTTCTGTAGATGAATCTAAAAATGAAGAAATGCTTAATAAATACAAAAATAATATTCTTCATTATTTTAAGTATTATTATAAAGAAGATATTGAAGAGGAAGAAATTGAATATCGTATCTGGACATATGTTCAAGATAAGCTTATTAGTGGATTTGTAGACAACAAATATCGTGATGGAGAATATTTTGTAATCAAAGATTATAAAACGTCAACGATGTATTCAAAAGCTGACCAAGAAAAAGGCAGAAATCAACTAATAATCTATGCTAAAGATTTAATTGATAAAGGAATCCCTATTGGAAAAATAAAGTTGTGTTGGGATTTTATCAAATATTGCAATATTGAATATAAACTACCTAAGAAAATTAAAATTGATATTATGGAACATGAGTATGATGATTTGATTACAAGAGGGATTATCAAAACCCGAAGAAGCAAAACCAGAGAAATTATTGAAATACAAAATTCTACAACTACAGCAGAAAGAACACAAGTAGGAGTAAAATTTAAATCTTCATTGAGAAAAATATTGACCTATGAAGAATTAAATGAGGATGTTATTGAATCTATTTTATCCAATTTAGAAAAAACAAATTCAATGGATAACATTCCCAAAGATATAGTTGATAAATATGAGATAAAATTTAAAAAATGTATTGTTTATGCCGATTTCAACGAAGAAGTTTTAAAACGGGTCGAAGAAGAATTATATGAAAAAATATGTATAATTGAAAAAAAGTTGAAATCTGATAATTATGATGTTTGGGAAAGAAACCCGGTACAAGACTCAGATAGCTTTTATTGTTCCAAGCTGTGTGGAGTAAATCATGTTTGCAAATATTACAAAGAATATATTGAGAATAAAGAGATGTTTATTACTCCAGAACATCAAACAAAAGTAAATCAATTTAGAGGTGGAAATGATTTAAATGATATTTCTTTTGAAGAACTATTGAATATTGATAATGACCCTTTAAGCAATATCTCTGTAGATAGTTTAGATGATATAGATTTGTCTGATTTAATATAATTAGAATTTAATAAAAATTAAAGAAGAGATAGTTGACATAGCTATCTCTTCTGTGTTAAAATTAGATTGAATGAATTATAAGGAGGAAAGCAATTTTGAATAATTATCATCGTCATTCTCACTATAGTAATGTTTTAACCCCAGACAGTTCAATTACCAATGAACAATACGCAATTCGAGCGAAAGAATTAGGGCATAAAATTTTAGTTTCAATGGAACATGGATTCCAAGGGAACTACTTTGAAACTTTTGCTCTTGCTAAAAAACATGGGCTAAAGTTTGTTTATGGTGCTGAAGCATATTGGGTAAAGGACAGATTAGAACAAGACAAAACCAATTCGCATATCTGCATATTTTCTAAAACAAATAAAGGAAGAAAATCTTTAAATCTTGCTTTGGCAGAAGCAAACATTTCGGGATACTATTATAAGCCAAGACTTGATTTAGATTTGATTTTAAACCTTCCTCCAGAAGACATATTCGTAACTTCTGCCTGTCTAGCTTTCTGGCATTATGAAGATATTGAGGATATTATCACAAAATTACACTCTCATTTTAAAGATAATTTCATGTTGGAAGTACAGTACCATTTTAACTCACTCTACATTGAATTAAATAAAAAAATTCTCGATATCTCAAACAGACATGGCATTGAAATGATTGTTGGTATGGATAGTCATTATATATCTGACGACCAAAAAATCGACCGGGAAGAAGTTTTAAAATCAAAAGGCATCCATTATGATAATGAAGATGATTGGTATATGGATTATCCTGATGATAAAACAACTTTTTCCAGATTAAAAGAACAAGGAATTTTTACAGACAGTCAAATCCAAAGAATGATGGACAATACAAATATTTTTGAAACGTTTGATAATTATGACGATGTTGATATTTTTTCTCAACGTATAAAACTTCCTTCTCTTTATCCTGAGTTAACACAAGAAGAAAAAGATAAAAAATTAGTAGAATTAGTTAATGCGAAATGGAATGAATACAAGAAAGATATCCCAAAAGAAAAACACAAAGAATATATTATTGAAATAAAAAAAGAACTTAAAATTGTTATTGATGTTCATATGTCAGATTACCTTCTTTATGATTATGAAGTTGTTAAAAGGGCTGTTGAAAAGGGCGGTATGATTACTCCATCAGGTCGTGGCTCGGCAGTTTCCTTCTTTATTAATACTTTACTTGGATTGTCTAAAGTTGATAGGATTTCAGCTCCAGTAAAAATGTTCCCAGAACGTTTTATGTCCACCTCAAGAATTGGGAATCTAATGGATATTGATTTGAATAGTGGAAATCCAGAAGTTTTTGCTGAAGCTCAAAAGGAAATCAGTGGAGAATATAATTCTTATCCAATGATTGCTTATGGAACATTTAAAAAGAAGTCTGCTTGGAAAATGTATGCAAAAGCTAAAGATGTTGATTTTGAAATTGCGAACAAAATAAGCAACCAGATTGGGAAATATGAAGAAGAATTGAAATATACAGATGATGATGAAAAAGATACTGTGGACGTATATGATTTCATTGACAAAGAATACCATAAAATTTATGAGGATAGTATCATATATCAAGGAATTATTAGTTCTAAATCAATTCATCCTTGCGCTCATTTAATTTATGATTTTGATATTCGTGAAGAAATTGGGCTAATTAAAGTAAAATCAGAAACAACAAAAAAAGAATATATTGTATGTCTGATGGATGGAAATTCCGCTGAACAGTTTAAGTTTATGAAAAATGACTTGTTGAAAGTTGATGTAGTTAAATTATTGTATCTCCTTCAAGAAAAGACAGGATTTCAAATTCCCACACAAAATGACATTATAAATATTTGTGATGGAGATGAAAAAGTATGGAACATATATTCAAATGGATGCACATTGGGTGTAAATCAGTATGAAAAATCGTCAACAGCATTAAAAGGAATGAGCTACAAACCTAAAAATATTTCAGATAGCTGTTCATTTATTGCGGGAATTAGGCCAGCATTTAAAAGTATGTATCATTTATTTGAGAAACGAGAAGATTTCAGCTATGGAATACCATCATTTGATAAAATCATCAGGGATTGTGGTGTAGATGCGTCTTGGGTTCTTTACCAAGAAATTTTGATGGCAACTTTGGCTTTCTCAGATTTTCCTCAGAGCGAGACGTATGATATCATCAAAGCGATTAGCAAGAAACGTGCAGAAAAAATCATGAAAGTTAAATCTGAATTTATGAAAAACTTTAAATATAAAGTAATGAATTTAGATGGGCTTTCAGAAGAATTGGCAGATGAAGCGACAGACAAAGTTTGGACAGTAATAGCGAACAGTTGTTCGTATGCCTTTAATGCATCACATAGTTTTTGTATGGCTTATGACAGCTTGCTATGTGCCTATTACAAGTCTCATTATCCTCTTGATTTCTATGAGGTGTTGCTTCAGGAGTATACTCAAAAAGGAAACAAAGACAAAGTTATGTTATTGAAATCTGAAATGGAACAACACTTTAAAATTCATGTGGAAATGTTTAAGTTTCGTAGAGATAATCGTAATTTCATTGGAGATAAACGAACAAATTCCATGCAACAGGCTATGACATCAATGAAAGGGTTTGGAAACAATGTAGCAGATTATTTATATTTAATTACAAATAATCATTATCCCACATTCATAGACCTACTTATTGATTTACAACAATCTCCTATTAATCAAACCCAAATTCAAACGCTTATTAAACTGAACTATTTTGAAGAATTTGGTAAATCAAAAAAACTGATGACAATTTATGAATATTTTCAGTGGATTGACAAGAAACAAATTAATAAAGAAAAAGTAAACGCTACTCCATTTTCAGAAGAATTAATTCAGAAATACTCAACGGAAACTGAAAAATTATACAAGAACATTCAGTTTAAAGAAATTATATCTGAAATGATTCCAACCATACCGAATGAAGATATATCGGATTATGATAAAATTATTGTGCAGAAAGATTATCTGGGATATCTTGACAAGAATCAGTTTGAAAATCCAGACAGTAATTATGCGATTATCCAAACGCTTAATAAACAATACACTCCAAAGCTGAAAGTTAAATCGTTGACAGGAAAAGTATACAATGTTAAAATGGATAAGAAAACTTTCAACTATAATCTTACAGAAGGAAACGTGCTATATATTGAGAATTTAACCATAAAACCTGCATCTGTCAAAAACGAAGAAACAGGAAAATGGTCTAAGCATCCAACAAAAAAAGAGATATGGATAGAATCGTATAAAATAATCGAGAGGAGTCAACATGTCAATTAAGAAATTTAAATGTGAGATTGAAAGAGAGGTGTTTTCCTCTGATAATTTTAAAATTTACGGGGCAATCCCTTTAACTAAAGATGAGTCAGTGGATTCTGATTTTTGGGCAGATTCATCATGTGATTTAAAACTTACGAGATATGGAACAATTACATTGAGTGGAAATATGCCTCAATTGGATTTGGGGAATATTTATGAAATTACAGGAGAAGAAGTTTTTAACTCTAAATATGGTTCATGGCAATACGATGTAAAAGGTATTCATATTACTGTTCCTAAAACCGAAGGAGACGTTCGTAAATTTTTGAATGGACTGCTCACCCCTATGCAGGTTGATGAAATTATGAAATCTTACCCAGATATTATCAACATCTGCATGGAGGATAGAATTTCTGAAATTGACCTGAGTAAACTTTATAATATCGGAGAATATAGGATAAATGTCATTGATGAGAAAATCAAAAATAATTATGTTTTTATTGATTTAACCACAAAGCTTGCAGAATTTGAATTGTCTATGAGCACCGTAAAAGATTTGTATAAGGAATATAAAACTGTAGATTATGCAGTAGAACAATTTTATAAAAATCCATACAGAGTATTGATTGATTTGGATGGTTTTGGTTTTAAACGAGCAGATACCAAAATATTGAAAGGCTTGCCAAATTTTATAAACAGTCCGGTGAGATTGTCTAGTGCTATAAAGTTTTCTCTTGAAGAAAATCAAAATAATGGACATACTTACATGCCTATAAACAATCTTAAAGAAAAATTAGAAGATTTGTGCTATGAATGTATTAGCCATTTTAATGATGTTATTCAAGGTTCTGAGTTTGTAATTGTTGATGAAAAATATGTAATCAAAAAACAAGTATATGAAATAGAGAAATATATTGCTAAAAAAATGTTAGACATTAGAAATGAAAATGAAAAAGTATGGGAATATGATACATCTACATTAAAAGAAGAATCAGATTTAACCGAGGAACAGATAAATTTTATTAATAGTGTTTTGAAAGAAAACGTAATTTTGCTTCCAGCTCCAGGTGGCACAGGCAAATCTCATAGTTTGAACAAACTTACTAATATATTAAAAGAGCTTGATAAATCATATTTATTGATTGCTCCCACAGGTAAAGCTTCAAAGAAAATGGCAGAGTACACTGGAGAAGAAGCTTACACTATTCATAGAGGACTTCTATTTACTCCTGAAGGATTCACTTATAATGAGCACTGCAATCTTCCTTACGATGTAGTGATACTTGATGAATCCAGCATGGTTGACATTTTTATATTTCAATCGCTTCTAAAGGCGATTAATCCCGAAACAACCAAACTTGTAATGATTGGAGATATTTCACAAATTCCATCTGTTTCATGTGGCAGAGTTTTTAATGATATTATTGATTCAAAATTATTTAGTATTAATACATTTACGAAGATTTTTCGGTATGGAGAAGGCGGTCTTTATAAAGTTGCCACAAACATTAGAAATGGGAACTCATATTTTGATAAATTAGAAAGCAAGGTTACTTCATTTGGAACCAACAAGGATTATGTTTTCATCTACTCATCTCAAGAAGAATGTTTAAAATCTACCCTTTCTGTTTATGGTCAGCTAATCAACAAACAAGTTCCATACACAGATATAGTTATTACTATGGCTATGAATATAGGAGATTATGGTAGTATTAAGATGAACAATCTTACTCAAGCTTGGTTAAAGAAGAACACGGAATATCTAAAAGATGAAAATGTTAAATTTGGAGATGTTATTTATTTTGTAGGTGATATTGTAATGCAAACAAAAAATGATTATAAGGCTAAAACGTTATTAGGAAAAATAATTCCAGTGTTCAATGGGTCAATGGGAACAATTATTTCAATTGATTCAGGAAATTTAATTGTAGAGTTTGATGGACAAAGATATGCATACGATAGAAATAAATTTAAAAATATGCAATTAGCGTACTGCGTAAATATTTTCAAGATGCAAGGAAGTCAAGCACCATATATTATTCTGAATACCCCTAAAGCTCACACATATATGATGAATAGAGATTTGCTTTATACCGCAGTATCCAGAACCCAAACAAAATGCTTTCATATCAGTGATACGAACATAATCAAAACATCATTAAAAAAATCAGCATCAAGGGATAGGTTGACATTACTCAAAGGAATGCTACAGACATTTAATAAGGAGAACAACATTGGCTAAATCTTACAACACAGATAGAAAAACTAGAGAAGGAACAAAAATTATAAATAATTTTGGAAGTGTAATGACTGCTATTAAATATAATAATTCTAAAAATGTAGAAATTGAATTTGATAGTGGATTTAAAACAACAAATACTTGGAACATGTTTATAAAGAAACAAATAAAATCCCCATATTGTAAAACTGTTTATGGAGTTGGCTGTTTAGGAGAGGGTATTTTCACACCTAATGATAAATGGTATCAAATGTGGAGGTCTATGTTGTGCAGAACAATATATACGAATAATAAATCAGCCAATTGTTATTCTGATATAAGCGTATGTGAAGAATGGCATAATTATCAAAATTTTGCAAGGTGGTGCAAGGATAATTATTATGAAGTAAATGATGAGAAGATGAATTTAGATAAGGATACTCTTGTAAAGGGAAATAAAATTTATTCACCAGATACCTGTGTATTTGTACCATATAGAGTAAATATGATATTTGTAAATAATCGTGGGCTAAGAGGAGATTGTCCTGTTGGAGTAAGTTATGATAGTTCTCGTGATAAATTTTCGGCACAATGCTCTACTGTTGATAAGTATATTCATCTTGGGAGATATGATAGTAAAAATGAAGCATTTTATGTATATAAAACCTTTAAAGAAAAGCACATGAAAGAAGTAGCAGAAGAATATAAAAAATACATTCCATACACTTTATATTTAGCGATAATTAATTATACTGTTGAAATATCTGACTAACTGGAGGAATAATGATAAAAGGAAAGAATAATTATCAAACATACAATAATATTACATTTAAAAATGAAACAGAATTAGAGTTCTATAAGATATGTGAAAAAGCACAATTAGATAAAAAAATAAAATCATTTGAATTTGAAACAAAGTACGAACTCCAACCAGAATTTTTAGATTGGAGAGATAAGAAAATGGCATCCATCACTCATATCCCAGATTTTCAAATTTTACTGAATGACAATAGTTTTATCATAGTCGACTCAAAAGGAGCAGATGCCTTCACCCATGACGAAGTAGCAGTTATAAAAAGAAAAATGCTAATGTATCAAAATCAAAAATTTCAATATTATATGATAAGCAAAACCCCAAAATACTTAGGTAATGTTTGGGTAGAAACCTCAAAGAGTTATGATTTTTTAGGCAAGCTTCGCACAACCTATGATAAACTATTCCCAAATGTAAATAAACGACTTAAAGAATCTCCGAAATTTGGAGTTGATAAATGGAGTGCATTCTTTGAATTTCATGATATTGCTGGATTGTTTTATGTATGGGACAAAACTT
>Ga0302215_10002152_pt1 | contig 13726 bp, 9 predicted proteins | sample II_Fen_N3_1_FD_194580 | JGI IMG/M metagenome (GOLD analysis project Ga0302215, IMG submission 194580) | Peat permafrost microbial communities from Stordalen Mire near Abisko, Sweden - II_Fen_N3_1 | ecosystem: Environmental > Terrestrial > Soil > Wetlands > Permafrost | place: Sweden: Abisko...
CTTTAACTGCCGTTATTATTACATTTATCGATGTTCGGGTTTGGATTCACGATAATCTTTGGGTTATTCTTATTGTTGCCGTACTCATCGGAATTATCCCAGAGTCGGGTCCTCACATGATATTTATATCGTTGTTTATGTCGGGTACTATTCCTTTTAGTATTCTTTTGGCAAATACAATTGTGCAAGATGGTCATGGTGCTTTGCCACTCTTGGCCGAATCGAAACGTTCGTTTTTCCTTGTAAAATCTATTAACACCATCATCGCCTTTTCGGCAGGTGCCATTGGTTTGATCTTTGGATTTTAATAATTCAAAGAAATCGCATATTTTTTTGTCTCTCAGTTTGGAGGAAGCTAGAAAAGTGCTTTTCTAAGTCCCTCAGATTTGCGAGAAGCAAGCGGAGGCTTTTTCTTGCGTCCTCAAAATTGCGGGGAGGTAGCAAACTAGTTTTCTAACGTCCTAAAGTTTGCGGGAAGAAAGAAAACTTGTTTTCAAGCTTCCTCAGAATTATGACAGGATAGAAAACTGAAAATAATCTTTAATTCGAAGCGAGTTTAAGGATACTGAATAATAGATATTATCAACCTTTTAAAAAAGAAAGGTATTCTTGATTTATATTATTAAATTTGACTTTTAAATTAGGACAAGTTCTTAGGATAAATTAATCTGTTGTATTATGATGCTACTACTTGACATAAAAGATGATAAAGCTCCTTTTTTTATGGAGGTGTTAAAGAATTTTTCGTTTGTTAAAACAGAGACTCTTACTCATTCAAAAGCTCAATTTTTAAAAGAATTGAAAGGCTCTGTTGATGAAGTTTCAAGAGCCAAAGATGGTAAAATAAAACTTAAATCTGCTGATGAGTTGATCGATGAATTATAGTGTTGTAGTTACCGCATTTTTCGAGAAGCAACTAAAGCGATTGACGAAGAAATATCCTTCGTTAAAATTCGAATTTATTCAGTTAGTTACATCACTTAAAGAAAATCCCGAACAAGGAACAACAATAGGAAACCATTGTTTTAAAATTCGGTTGGCAATTTCTTCAAAAGGAAAAGGTAAAAGTGGAGGTGCTCGAGTTATTACTCATATTCAGGTTGTAAACCAAAAAGTATATCTGCTCTCTATTTATGATAAATCAGAACAAGATTCAATTTCTGAATATGAAATTAAAGAGATAATTAAAGGTATCTCAATATAATCAATTATGTTCGGCACAGCTGACCGCCGAACTCGCTTCGAGGATAAATTCAATATATATAGTCTTTATAAATTTAAATCCGTTTTTGAATATTTTTTCGATCCAGGCATTTGCCTTTTAATGTTCCAGCAATTTATTGCATCTTTCAAGTTATGTTTTGGATTATCGAGTAGAAAATCGCGTATAAATGTGTTGTATTCAAATTGAGGAGCAATGTTCGTTTTTATGGTTTTCTCTTTTTTTTGTTTACTGATACTAGTCCATTCTGTACATGCATCATCGAGCGTTTTTCCTGTATTTGCTTTCATCCAATCCATAAAAGCAACATTAAACTTAAAGTGTAATCCAATAGTTTTACAGAAAAATGAGCGAACATTCTCTGTGTTTTTGTAGTTATCGGTTATAATGGTTTCTTTATTCAATGTAGCGTTGTTCCAATCGAATGTAGAACACGATTTCTTTTTCTTCGAAACCGGGAAAAACGGTATTTCTCCTTTATCAAGATAGTGAATTATTCTTGCTGTTATTTCCAACTTGCCTCCATTGCTACTAATACCAATTTCTTTGCAAAAGGCAATAAGTTCTTCCTTTAACCAATAATAGTTTTTGAAGTCAGAAGTCGAAATACACTTGTCTAGCTTTGGACGCATCACGCATTTTTCAAGGTTGCAATATCTAGTTTCTTCATTAGAAAAAGTGCGTTGCGAACTCTTCCTGCACGGCTTGGGTCGCTCATCAATTCTTCTAATTCAGAAGGAATTATTTGCCAAGATATTCCATATTTATCTTTCAACCAACCGCATTGCACTTCTATGCCATCTTTAGTTAAGGCAGCCCAATAATGATCGATTTCTTCTTGCGTATCGCAAAATACTTGAAAAGAAATGGCTTCGCTAAATGTAAAGATTGGTCCTCCATTAAGAGCCATAAATTTCTGATTGTTTATCGTAAACGAAACAGTCATTACGGTTCCTTCTGTTTGCTGGTGATGCTCGAATCCTTCTTTCCCATATCGTTGTACCGATTCTATTTTTGAATTCTTGAATATAGAAACATAAAAGTTTGCAGCTTCTTCGGCTTGATTGTCGAACCAAAGGCAAGGGCTAATTTGATGTGTCGTGCTCATATTTTAGGTTTTTATTATTTAACTTTATTAGAAAGAGTCCCCATTTTATCAACGATAAATGTCACCGTATCGCCCGACTGAAGCATTTTTCCATTTTCGATGCCAGTACATGTTGGTATTGTTCCCGATGCAAATAACTCACCTGGGTGCAATTGTTCTTCCCACGATGCATACGCTATTGCTTCTTGAAAGCTGAATAGTTTATTGCTCGAGTTTGCTTTTGTAATTACTTTGTCGTTTATCAAAACTTCTACCGAAAGATTATCGATTGTCGATAATAATTCATCGGCACTGATTACGATTGTTGAAATTGAACTTCCAAAGTTTTTGGTTTTCATGGGACCAAATCCGCTGCCCATTTCATCTAATTGCACATCGCGAGCACTAAAGTCGTTGAGAATTACAAAGCCTGCAATAGCCGATGATACATCTTCGGGTTTTGCATTTTTCAATGGCTTACCAAGAATAGCAGCAATTTCCAATTCGTAATCGAGTTCCTTGGTGTACGATGGAATAGCAATTGAATCGCCATCGGCAATAAAGTTCAAGTGGTTTCCCATGTAGAAAATGGGATATTTGTAATATCGAGTCGAAGGTTTTAGTTTGGGGAATGTTTTGCCCGTTATAGCTTCATAGAATTTTACAATTGGTAATAGTTTGGGTAAATATTTTCGCACAAAACCTCTAGCAGCTTCTATTGCATGTTTTTCGTACAGCATAAAATCGCGGTATGCCAATGGTCGAAAGGGTAGTACAATGCTATAATCTGATTCGTTAAAAGCTGTAAGTTTATAATCTTTGACAATTTCATCAATTGCTTTAGTAGATAATAGAGTAGGTCGCCCGTACTATCTTCAATTATTTTCCAACTGCCTTGTATTTCAATTGCAAGTTCGTATTTTGCAGTTTGCTTGTGTTGTAACCGTTGTAATTTCATGTTGCATGAATGTTATATTCCTTTTCTATATTGTCTGTTAGTTGTTGGTTGAATCGTTTTCTTGAGTTCTTCAACTGCATTGAGTTTGCTGTTCAATACATTCTCGAATTGCGAAATCAATTCAGTTTTGTTTGCAGTCGATTTTGTGCTGGTTACAATACCACGCAAGTCAATTATATATTCCGAAAATACAGCTGGAATATCGCTAATAATTTCGGTATTTAGATAATTGAATTCATCATAAATATTGTGATAATTCCCTTTTGACTTTTCTAGGATAAACGATTCATGTTTCAAATTTGTGATGCTTGCTGTTTTGCAACATTGTGTTAAACACGAATCGTCGATTACCGTTTTGTTGCAACCTGTAACTTGGTGAAATAAACATTGTCGGCTTGTCATCAACGTTATTGGATGATATATGCTAAAGTAGAGTTGAAAATCTTTTGGCTTTTTGATGCCTTTAATTTGAACTTTGTTCAATTCGTTCGAAATAAATGCTCCCGAACAGTTGAATTGTTCTTTTAAACAAAGCAAACTATATGAATTAACGATGTTGAGAAATGGTCCTGCAATCCATGGAATTCTTATTTTAAATGCCTCATAAGCAATGCCAAGATTATTTGTAACAATACACTTGGGTTGAACTTTTTCTAGTAGAGAAACAGCAGTAGTGTAATCGTCGCCAATTAAGATTGATGGAAACCAAGGAATCAAATCCCTATACTGGGTAAAAAGATTTATGTAAGCCTCACAATCGTCTTTAAAGCAACTAGGAATTTGAAAATAAACCTTTGTGTTTTTTTTGCAAAGATATACATCGTCGAATGATGAAATAAGTATTGCAAGACTGGGCTTTGAGTCAATGATTCTATCGCTTGTTAATGCAGGAAGTTCAATTGGTTCAATGAATTTTCGTGAACCAAGTAAATGAAATAGAATTTTATTTTTGATTGCCGTCAATTCCTTAAATGGCAAGAAAACGTTTTCTTGTAAATTGCTTATGTCAATTTTTTCGATAAAATATTCGGTGTCATTTATATACTTTAAACGCGAAAAAATGATGTCGTAATTAAGCGATTGAGTCGAAACATTTGCCAAGGGAATTTCCGAAAATATTTCGAACGAAAGGTCGGGACTTGTAATCGAAACCGTCATCGGCAAACCACATGAACCCGAAATTTGTATTTGTAAAGCAACTTTTGCTGTCGAAAATTGATCGATTTTGTCTTGAACGTTTTTGATTATTTCTGTTCGCTCATCGTAAACGGCAGCTTTGGAATTGTCTAAAGTAAAAGTCTCGTTATTTTCGGAATAATGTATAGCAGAGTTATCTCTTGGATTGTCGATAAACATGTTTTTAGAAATACTGCCTTTGAGGAAATCGCTTGAGAAATCGCGATTAAAAACCTTGTAGAGTAGGGCTTTATCGCTAATTAAATCAATATTGCTATACATTCGTTCCAGTTGCTTTCTCCAAGCATCAACAACGGTAAAAACATAATGGAATTTCTTTATCCGACCTTCAATTTTTAAGGAGTCAACACCCGCATCGTTTAGTAGGACTAAATCGGTAAATGCGGCATTGTCTTTTAGATTTAATGGAAAGTTTTTGCCTGTTGAGGTTGTTAAATATTGATCTCGGCAAGGTTGGCTACATCTTCCTCTATTGCCCGAATTTCCTCCATGAACCGAACTGATATAACAAATTCCCGAAAAACAAATGCAATAAGAACCATGCACAAAAACTTCAATCATCATATCGTTCTTGTGAGCAAAGCTTGTAAGATTCTTAATTTCTGAAATGTTCAATTCTCTCGATAGGTTTACTCTCTCTGTCGATAGTTTCTTTAGAAAAAGTATTTGACCCTCGTTGTGTGTTGTCAGTTGCGTTGATGCATGAATTTTAAGGCTTTTAAAATACTTCGCAACCAAATACATCATTCCTATATCTTGGATTATAATTCCATCGATGCTCGTATTAACCAACTTATTTAAAACAGAAACGAGAGCAGGAATTTCACTTTCTGTAATTATGATATTTAATGTTAGAAAAACTTGGCAATTGTGGCTGTGAGCCAATCGTAAAATGCCTTGTAAATCGTCGAAGGTTATGTTTGTTGCTCTATTTCTTGCATTGAATTTATCTAATCCGCAATAGATGGCATCGGCACCAGCAATAATTGCAGCTTTTATGGAATCGATATCTCCACCGGGTGCTAGTAATTCAATAGGGTTACTCATAGTTAGCAAAGATAATGGTATATTTTTAATGACGATAATATTGATAAATGATGCATCAACAAAAACCTAAATGTTTGACTTAATGAATTAAAATCAAAAAAAACTTTTAACTTTGGGTTCGAAAAAATGCAAATTATAATTTAAGGAAGCTATGAAAAAAATAGTACTATTTATTTTAGGTTTAAGCTTTAGTTTGGGCATATCAGCTCAAGTAAGTAAAACGATTAATGTAACGACTGCGGGTACTTTATCTACGTTGTTAAAGCTTAATGAGAAAAACAATACGACTAATTTAATACTAACGGGAAATCTTGATGCTCGAGATTTTGTGGTTCTCCGTGATGAAATGAAATCGTTAAATACTCTTGATCTTTCAAACATAACTATTGATGCTTATTCGGGTGGTGAAGGTACTGATTATTGGAGCGATTATAGCAGTTCTAGAGATTATGCTGCAAATCAATTGCCTTTTTCTGCATTCGATTCAGATTCGATTATTTCTACCATAATACTTCCTAATTCAATTACTTCTATAGGAAGTTATTCCTTATATTCGTGTAAAAAGTTATCTTCTATTACGATCCCGTCTTCGGTGACTGATATTGGTATCGGTCCTTTTGTGAAATGTAATTCTTTGGATTCAATTAAAATACCAGCAACTGTAAAGTCAATAGGAAATTATGCATTTTCTTCATGCGATAATTTACTGTCTGTAATTCTTCCACCTTCGTTAGATTCGATTAAGGACTACACTTTCTCTAATTGTAAAAGTCTAGATTCAATTGCAATTCCAGCAACTGTTGTTTCATTAGGAAAATCTGCTTTTTATTCTTGTGAAAGTTTACACTCTGTAATTCTTCCAGCATCATTAGATTCTATTAAGGAAAGTACTTTCGAAAATTGTTTAAACTTAGATTCAATTATTATTCCTTCATCAGTGGTTTCAATAGGAAAATCAGCTTTTTATTATTGTGAGAATTTACAGACGGTAAATCTTCCTACTTCACTAAATTCAATTAAAGCAAACGCTTTTGGAGAGTGTACAAACTTAAAATCAATTGTTATTCCATCTTCGGTTGATTCAATTGGAGAATCTGCTTTTTATTCTTGTAAAGCTTTACAGTCAATTAATCTTCCTGCTACGCTTAAAGCGATTAGTGCCAATACTTTCGAATATTGTAAAAGCTTAAAAACAATTTCAATACCTTCATCGGTTTCAAAGATTGGGAAAAGTTCATTTTCGGGTTGTGATAGTTTAAATTCTATTATTATACCTAATTCGGTTGATACAATTGATAATTATGCTTTTGAAGATTGTAAGCTTTTAAAAACAATTACGATTCCTAATTCAGTAAAATATTTAGGTTCTCATTCGTTTACTTCTTGCATCAGTTTAAAATCTGTAGTTATTCCATCGTCAATAAAAAGTTTAAGCCCTTATGTTTTTTCTAATTGCGATAGCTTACGTTCTGTTAGTATTCCAAATACCGTTACAGCAATCGAATATGATGCATTTTATGGTTGCGATAGTTTGAAAACGATTAATATTCCTGCATCAGTCACAAGTATTGGTGATGAAGCATTTTCTGATTGTCAATCTATTGAATCTTTAGTTATTCCTTCATCAGTAACAAAAATTGGGGTAAGTGCATTTGAAAATTGTTATTTATTAAGTTCAATAAATATTCCAACATCATTATCAACTTTAAGTAATAGAATATTTTATGAATGTAGAAAATTAAAAAATATACATATTCCTTCTTCAATAGATACAATTGGACGAAGTGCTTTTAGTCATTGTTATTATTTAGATTCGGTTTATCTCCCTTCTTCAATTACGTATATTGATGCATTTGCATTTTATTATTGTGATTCATTAAAATCTATTAATATTCCAAACTCAGTTGATACTATAGGTAATAATGCTTTTCTGTATGATAATTTAAAAGTTTTAAAGGCTTTTACAGGACCACTTATTATTGACGATGAACCTTTGACAGGAGATACCTTATATATCCCTGTAGGAACAAAAGCTGCATACGAAAAATCTGGTAATTATAAATTTAAATATATCATTGAATTTGAAGCATGTGTTGCGTCTGCAAATCTTATTAAAATACCTGGACAAGGAATTATGCCATCTATTTCATTCAATGCAGATACAACAATTTGCCCAGGACAAAATCTTACAATAAAAGCTCCGTTAGCAGCATCATATTCATGGAGTAATTCTGCAACTACTCAATCACTTAAGGTTACTGAAACTGGAACTTATTCAGTAACGATAACTGCTCCCAATGGATGTACAAATTCAGCATCCGAAAAAGTGTTATTTCACCAACCTTATGCGGAACAAATAAAGCTTGCAACATTCAATAAAGCTAATAATGCTGTTATTATTGCTTGGACTCCAACTAAAGGAAAACAAATAGCAAGTTATGCTTTACAACTTTTAGATGATATGACTGGTAAATATAAAACAATTGCAAATCGTGGTCTTACTGATTCTACGTATGTTGTTGACAAGAAAGCTGATGTAAAAAGCCAAACATATTCGTACCGATTAATTGCATATGATTCGGTTTGTAATGATAGTGCAATTAGTGATGTTCATGAAACAATTCACCTTTCCTGTTCACAAAGTACTAATGCTAGTACCGAAGTCCAATTATCTTGGAATACATATAAGGGTTTAAGTCCAGATGTTTATAAAGTGTATGCAATAAGTAATGGTGTCGCTGTTGATTCTTTTAGCTTAGCTAATAATGGAAATCAAACCTTTCAACGTACTTATTCAAATCATAAAGCAGGTTATACCTATCGTATTGGTTTCGATCTAAAAAGTCCTGTGTTTACAGGGACATTGAAATCAGATTCGGGTCCATATAGTCAAAGCTTAAGTAATTTGGCTGAAAGTGAATTGACAGCTATTACTCAAGAAGAAGCGTCTAAAATTGAAATATATCCAAATCCTGCAAATGCAAGCTTTACCGTTTCAATAAATGAACCTGCAACGATCAATATTTATTCTAACACTAGTCAGCTAATCTTTAGCAAATCGATTTTATCGAATGAAAAAATTTCATTGGATGGAATAGCAGTAGGAACGTATATTGTTAAAATTAAAACAAGTGATGCTGTAATTACTCGTAGTTTAGTTGTAGTGAAATAATCTGTTTGAAAATAAATTCAAATTATAAAAGCTGTAGAAATTCTGCAGCTTTTTTGTTTTAATAAAATTGAATATGATTGCAATCGTTTTTAGAAGACCCCAGAGGTTTCAAAAACCTCGTAGGTCTGTTTGTAATTTTAAAAGTTCTCAGTGAACACGGCTGTTCAAAACATATTCCTTTTGTAAATGTTCAAAAAATCATCATTCCTGAATAATTAATCGCTCATTAAGTGATTTTTCTGTATTGCATTTTTATTATTTTGAATCAAAATACGGTGTAATCTGAATCTTTTACCCTAGTTCCTTCACAAGTTCTCGTTGTAAATTTGTTTACTGATTTTTCTATAAGTAAAGTATAACAGTCTAAATCTAGTATAATGAAAAAGTTTACGTATCTCTTCTTATTATTGAGCATTTCCTTAAGCACTACTAATGTGTTTGCTCAAGTGTTTAATACTATCGATTATAAAAAAGCAGAATGGATGACTGCTCGTTTTTATGGAGCTCAGCGTTCGAGTTTAAAAACAGGCAAAACAACAAACTGGTTATTACAAAATCATGGCGAAGCAACCGATTTTAATAACGACAACGATAATGGATATGATTTAACTGGTGGATGGTTTGATTGTGGTGATCATCCTATGTTTGGACAAACGCAGTTTTATTCGGCTTATATTTTATTAAAATCGTATGATGTGTGGCCAGCAGGTTTTGGCGATTATTATTCACAAGATTATGCTGGATATTATAAAACTCAAAATTATAATTGGGAGGGTGGATCTCACGATCCCGATGGTATTCCTGATATTTTAAATGAAGTAAAATATGCAACCGACTTTTTTATTAAAGCAGCACGTAGTGAAACAATGTTCTATTCTCAAAAAGGACAAGGAGCTGCCGATCATAAACATTGGATAACTTCTGTTAAAATGGCAACTTTAGCAACCGATCAAGGTGGACAAGATAGAGTAATGTATAGTAATGTAAAAGATGCTTCGATGGCTTCATTTTGTTCTGCTACTTTAGCATTAATGTCGCGTAAATATCGTTCTATTGATCCAAAGTATGCTGATACTTGTTTGAAACATGCATTATATGCATATACATTTGCAAAGAATAATAAGGCTGTAGCTGGAAGTCCTGAAGGAGCTTTTTATGGTGCAAATGCAAAATGGCAAGACGACTACGCTTCGATGTGTACCGAATTGTATTATGCTACGAACGATGAAGCATATAAAACAGAAGCTCTTTCATTTGAAACAAATATATCTAATCATTACTATTGTTTTGGATATAACAATAATGATGACATTGCAGCATATAATTTAGCAACATTAGGAAGTACACAATCGGCAAGTTTACTTAATTCTTTTGCTAATCAATATAAGTCTCAAGTAAATGCAAATGGTTTATTTATTGGAGGCGATGCTACTTGGGGAACTTTGCGTTATAATGCAAATTCGGCATTAGTTGTAGCTTTAAATAGTGCGTTTACTAAAAGCACTGGTGTTGATCCATTTATTTATAAACAAGTTGATTATATCTTAGGTAATAATACTGCTGGTGCAGATGGAACTGGATTGTCGTTTGTAGTTGGATTTGGACCTAATTCTGTTAAATATCCTCATCATCGTAATGTCTATTTGAGTGATGCTGATGCAGGAAATGCAAGTATCTTAACCATTCCTGCTCGAAATGCTCAATTTGGGTATTTGGCTGGTGGAATAAGATCTGGAACTTATGCCGATAAACGCGATAGCTATGAAACTGCTGAAGGAGGTATTGATTATAGTGCAGGACTTGTTGGTGTTTTAGGTTATATACTGTCTCAAACAGCATCTGAAAAGCCTGATACGATGTATCTTTCACCAAAACCTTTTACTGTGTCATTGTCTAATTCATGGCCTATTACACTCAACTTTGAACCAGCAAAATCTTATACCGATGTAAATTGGACAAGTAGAGATACAACAATTGCTAAAGTAGCTTCTAACGGTGTTGTGAGTGGTTTAGCATTAGGTAAAACCTATATTATTGCTCAATCATTCGACGGTAAATTTATTGATTCGACCGAATGTACTGTAAGTATAATAAATGTGACGGGAGTCTCAATACCTGCTATCAATACAATTGTAGGAAGTTCAACACAATTAATTGCTGCTGTTGTACCTGCAAATGCTTCGAATAGAAAAGTAACGTGGGAAAGTTCTGATCCATTAATTGCTTCTATATCATCAAGTGGAATAGTATCGACTTTAGCTGTTGGAACAGCCACAATTACCGTTAAAACCGTTGATGGCTCATTTACTTCACAAAGTATCGTGACTGCATCTCCTAATCCTAATATGATTGTAGCAAAGAAAACCGAAGTACTTCCTGTTATAGATGGTAATTTAAATGATGGAGTATGGGATTTAAATAAAACGATAACTAAAATTGCAAGTGGAACCAAAAATAATACAGAAAGCTTTGGAGTACTTTGGGATGAAACATATTTATATCTAGGAGTGAAAGTAATCGATTCAAAAATAGTAACATCAAATGCCAATGCTTGGGATAATGATGGAATTGAATTATACTTTGACATGAATCATAACGGAGGAACGTATGATGCTTCCGATCGTCAATGGATTAAAGTTTTAAATAGTACCAATATCTGGCAAAAAATAGGAGCAATTGGTGGAGCTGTAACTACATCATCAAGTGTTAAATCAGCTTCGCAATTAAATGCCGATGGTTATTCAATTGAATTAGCTATTCCTTGGACAATATTAGGTGTTACTCCAAACACAACAGATCTTTATGGATTTGATATTGCTGTTGATGACTGTGATGGATCAACAACTAGAGATAATCAGGTTATGTGGGTTGGTACGGGTGATAATTATAAAGATTTGTCGAAAATAGGTATCATTCAGCTTTCAAATACGTTAGCTGAATATGTTCCTACAGCTATCGAAACGATTGAAAAAGTTGGAATAAGCATCTATCCTAATCCAGCAAAGAGTTCATTTACCATTAAAAATGCCGAACAAACTGAAATGAAAGTAATTGTGCTTGATACTTTTGGTCGTGAATTACAATATCAAGTTGGAGCAGGTGAACTTAATTTCGATTGTAGTAAATTTCAAACAGGAGTTTATTATGTACGTGTAGAATCACAAAATCATGTAACAACACAATCGATTATAATCGAAAATTAAAATTATTACACAGAGAAAAAATCATTCTTTGATAGATTTTCCGAACGATTAAACTACACAAATATTTGTGAGTTTTTGACGAGGAAACACAGTGTTCACGGAGGTAAATCGCAAAACGATTTTAAAAACTCTGTGTTTCTCAGTGTTTCCTCTTTCAATTTAAACGAAGGTAAAGTACTGTAATAATTTTAAAGAATGTATAAACAAACCTTATCCTCTGTGTTATTCTTTATTCAAAGATTTTTTTTAATAACGACTACGGAGTTTCTTCCAAACTTGTGTCTATTGTATAGAATTAAATATAATAGAAACATAAAACAGGAAGTTTATGAAAAAACAATTATTACTCATTATCTACTTAAGTCTTGCAAGTTTGATGCAGGCACAAGTGAACAAAAATTTAAATGTTTCAAATCCGGGAACAATCGGGACTTTATTAACGGCAACAGAAAAATCAACAGTTCAAAATTTAACTCTAACGGGAACTATCGATGCTCGCGATTTTAAATTTATGCGCGATAGTTTGCCTGCATTAATTGTAATAGATTTAAAATCTGCAACAATTGCGGCATATACTGGAACTGAAGGAACAGATTGTTCAGTCACTTTCGCAAGTTATGAAGCTGATGCCATTCCTCAATTTGCTTTTTGTGTAAAAGTTATTTATGAATATGTTCCATACCCATTATTTAACGGTAAAAATATCAAATCGATTACGTTACCAGAATCAATAACAACGATAGGAAATAGTGCTTTTCGTGGTTGTTATTCTTTAGATTCAATGAATATTCCTAAAACAGTCATTTCTATCAATGAATCTGCATTTAATGGCTGTGGTTTAAAAAAAGTTACAATTCCCTCTTCGGTACAAACTATAGGAAGTTGTGCTTTTCGATTTTGTGTTAATATACCATTAATCGAATTATCTGAATCTGTAAAATCAATAGGTGGAGGAGCTTTTATTGGATGCAATATATCTGTTAGTTCTCAAAATCCGTATTTTACAGTTATTGATAGTGTATTATATAATAGTAATCAAACATCACTATTACAAAGTTTTTCTACATCAAAAAACTTTACAATTCCCTCAACTGTTAGTTCTATCGAACCTTATGCATTTATCGATCGACCAATTGTTTCAATAGATATTCCATCTTCTGTGACATCTATTGGAAATGGAGCTTTTTTTGACGCATTCAATTTAAAAACGGTTACAATCCCATCGTCTGTTACATCTATAGGTGATAGTACTTTTGCGTATTGTTTTGCACTTCAGTCAATAGTAATACCTTCTTCTGTTACTACAATTGACGATTATGCTTTTTATAATGTTGGATTGAAATCAATTGTAGTTCCTGAAGCTATAACTTCGATTGGCAAACATGCTTTTGAATATTCTAAATTAGAATCGGTGTCACTACCTGCAAATCTTTTAACTATAGGTGATAGTGCATTTCGTAATAGTATTTATTTGAAAAAAGTTTCTATACCTCAAAATGCTTCACTTACTTCGTTTGGAAATTCTGCTTTTGCTAATTGTAGTGTCGATTCTATTACTATTCCATCTTCTGTTATCACAATTGGGGATGAATCATTTAACCAATGTTCAATTTCATCTATATCACTTCCTTCATCGCTTACATCCATAGGAAATAATGCATTTAGTATGTGCAAAATCGATTCTGTTTTTATCCCATCGACAGTTAGTAATATTGGTTATAATGCTTTTAGTGGTTGTCCATTAAAGTCATTGACTCTTTCACCATCAATTAAAATTATTCGTCAAGGTACATTTTATAGTTATATAGGTAAATCACCAATTTATATATCAGCTAATGTC
>Ga0302215_10002153_pt1 | contig 13722 bp, 13 predicted proteins | sample II_Fen_N3_1_FD_194580 | JGI IMG/M metagenome (GOLD analysis project Ga0302215, IMG submission 194580) | Peat permafrost microbial communities from Stordalen Mire near Abisko, Sweden - II_Fen_N3_1 | ecosystem: Environmental > Terrestrial > Soil > Wetlands > Permafrost | place: Sweden: Abisko...
GTGTATCAGGTATGCCGTTTTTGATGCTCTGTAGCAACGGGAAGATGATTTTCTGAAGTGTTTTGGAATTCAAAAAACTACTTTTCATCTTCTCCGATGTGTTGTAGAATGGCTGTAAACCCATTTGTTCTGGTGGAGGTAGCTGCGATGCCAGTTCAATTTCAGGATGAACGATATTAAACCGACCATTGAACGGTGATGGTTTTCCAAAAACTATGTACTGAATGCCGGGTTTGAATTTGTCGATAACGTACTTTACACCCTTGAACCAAATGAGTTCGATGTTTTCCCTACCATCGGTAAAAATAGCAGTGAGCCGTTGGTTATGACCTTCGCCTACTTTTTCGAAGCGGATGATTTGTCCTTTAAGCTGAATAAAAGGCATCTCAGCATTAATTTCGTGGATAAAATAGAACCTGCTTCTATCAACATATTTGTACGGATAATGTCGTATCAAGTCTTCTGCCGAACGAATATCAAGTTCTTTCGCCAGTAGTTCCGCCTTTTTTGGTCCTACGCCGGGCAGAAATTTTATGTCTTGATATGAGAGATCCATAAATTATACTAGGTGCTTTTTAACTTTCAATACAGAGTTTAATTCTATAACTGTGGAAAGATAGATTATCCTGCTATATATTTTCCTCCGGGAATTTTTCGTAATACAAAAATAATCAGAAATGAGCTAATCAGCACTATAAACGTGAGCAACGGCAGCGAAATTAGCGGGTGGGCTATCTTCCAATAGATGCCGTTTTGGAATAAAATACCGATAATCATAATATGTACCAGATAAATACCATAGCTGTAATTGCTGATACTTTGTTGGAGTTGAACAATGAAATAATTTTTGATATCAATATCTTTTGCCCAAATAAAAATGGCAATTGATTGAATAATGGTATTTACTGACAAATAAGCATACATGCTCAGATCGAGTTTGTGTGCTTTTTGGCTAAAAAAATAAGTTGCCCCGGCAGATATAGCTACAGTCAAGACGAAAAAAACGACTGCTGATACTCGTATTTTACAAGATAATTTGGGTAATTTCGATAAATAATAACCGAGCAATAAATATCCGGATAATAAACCATAACCTAACAGCCTGCTTCCGTAGTCGCCTGCCCAGTTATACATGTTAAGTGGAATAGACTTAAGGGAAAAACACAGCACAACCCAAAGTAAAAGTATATTTGAAAGAGTTGATAAATTGATTTTCTGTACACATTTCCCCACAAAGGGAACAAATAAATAAACAAATAAAATCATATAAATATACCAGAAATGCTTCGATACACCCTCTTTTAGGAACAAATTTCCGCCCCATTTCATAATAGCTTGAAAACTGTGAGGTTGGTGGGCCGTTTGGAGCATTACCCAACGATAAACCCAATAAACTGCTAACCAAAATAGAAAAGGGAGAAGTACGCGTGAAAAACGACGTTTGTAAAATTTGCCTAACTGGTATTGTTTCCCCAGTAAAGTAGCACCACTGAGCATTAAAAATACCGGAACGGCAAACCGTACAGCACTGTCAACTATATTTCCAATCCACCAGTAGGGCATGTTTTTGCTGTAAGTCATATTGACCAAGGGGCTGGAAATATGTATAACAATAACTCCAAGTGTTGCTAGTGCACGGAGTGTATTAAGCCACTGTATATTGGTGGTTTTACCTGCCATTTATAGTAGAGTTTCAGCAATGCGCAAATCAAATTCGGTAGTAATTTTTATATTCTCCCTATTTCCTTCCACTAAATGAATAGGCTTGCCCAGGGCTTCTATTACTGAAGCATCATCGGTGAACAACGGCGAAAAATCCTGTTCGTAAGCTTCTTTCAATAGTTTACTGTCGAAAACCTGTGGAGTTTGTACAAGCTTGTACAAGTTGCGGTCAACTGATTGACTGCCAGTTTTGGTGATATGACGAATGCTGTCAACCAAATCAACTACCGGAATTGCAGCATCGAATTTTTCGGCAGCTTCAAAGCAATGAGCGATGGTTTCCAGACTAACTAACGGACGCACACCATCGTGAACAGCCACAAGTGATGGCTTCGTAATTATGTCTAATCCATTTTTTACAGAATAAAAACGTGCATTTCCGCCTTCAATGATTTGATGGGGTAGGGTGAATGCATGCTTTTTACATAAGCCGTCCCAAAACTCAATTTGTACAGACGGAAGCACGAGAATTAATTGTATTGTGACATCAAAGCGATAGAATGCTTCAAGTGTGTGCATTAATATGGGTTTGCCTTGAATCTCAAGGAATTGCTTTGGGATGTTGGCATTCATTCGTTCGCCTTTTCCTCCTGCAACAATTAGCGCTATTTTCTGTTTTATCATGATGTAGAATTACATTAACACGAACAAAGATAAGCATTAACGATTGAAAATTAAATCATGATTCATGAATTATTGTTATAAAAATTGATATTTAGTTGTTTAAAACTGCTTAGATAGCAATAAATTTAGAAAACTTGTCTGAAAACCCATTACATTTATATAACTTTGCAGCCTAAAAAAATGCACGAAATGAAAAAGAATATTGTTCCTTTTGCTATAGCTTTCTACTTGATAGTTGGAGCTTTACAAGCATTGCAAAGTCAGGAATCCAATCAACGGAATATTATTGAAACATTGTCAGCAACCGATTCAACAACAAATGCTACAGTACGCATTTATGGCGATAAGCGCATAGCTCAGTTGGTTGAAGGTAAGAAAAGCAATGGTGCTTCGAGGTATTCGGTGAGTGGCTATCGGGTTCAGGTTTTTTCGAGTAATGCACAGCGTACAGCCAAGAGTGATGCGCTTAGAATTGAGAAACAGATAAGAGATGAATTTCCAAACCAGGGAGTATATGTAAATTATGTTTCACCATTTTGGAAAGTGAGAGTTGGAGATTTTAGAACACAATCACAAGCTCAGGCATTCCGATCTGAGTTAATTAGTGCATTCCCACAGATGCGTAGCGAGATCTATATTGTGAGGGAGCAAATATTTATTTCTGGTACAAAATAAAAAATATGATGGATTTTAATATAAATCAGCCTGTTCCTTTCGACGATGAAAAGACAGCCAAGATAGCAGAACATTATCAACAAATTATTCAACTTTTAGGCGAAGATGTTGAACGGGAAGGATTGCTGAAAACACCGGAACGCGTTTCTAAGGCCATGCAGTTTCTTATGCAGGGGTATGAACAAAATCCGGAAGACATAATTAAATCGGCAATGTTTACCGAGGATTACCGTCAGATGGTGATTGTGAAGGACATTGATTTCTATAGCATGTGCGAACATCATATGTTGCCATTTTTTGGTAAGGCACACGTTGCATATATCCCTAATAAGAAAATTACAGGATTGAGTAAGATTGCCCGCATTGTAGAGGTTTATGCGCGTCGTATGCAGGTTCAGGAACGTATGACTACTCAAATTAAAGAATGCATACAACGGACGCTGAATCCGATGGGAGTAATGGTTATTATTGAAGCTCAGCATTTGTGCATGCAAATGCGTGGTGTCCAAAAACAGCACTCCATCACTACTACTTCCGACTTTACTGGTGTTTTTGAGCAAGCTAAAACCCGTGAAGAGTTTATTAATCTGATAAAATAAAAGATGAAGACTTGAAAATGAAGACTACCTTGTTGAATTTGAATGAATTAGTTTTCAGAGGATATAGCTTCAAAATAATGTTGCTATTGTTTTCTTTTTTATATCTGTTATTTCCGAATAATAATCATTTAGTTGATTCTTTGGGTTATGCCGGAAATGTTAAGTTTGGAGTCGATTTATTTGCTGCCCATCATTTGCTGTATAGCTATTTTAATTATTTGCTTTTTGTTTGTATGAAATTTGCTTTCCCATCTGTTGATGCTATTCGATTGATGCAGTTTGTAAATGGGATTTTTGCACTCCTGTGTCTATTCTTATTACGTAAAATAATTCTTAAGCAAACTTCAAATGTAACAAGAGCAAATGCATGGACTGCTTTTGTTGGTTGTAGTTTTGGGTTTATGAGGTTTGCTGTCGAAGCAGAGGTTTATATTATACCTATTTTTTTTTCACTACTTTCCTCTTATTATTGCTTAAATTATTTACAAAATAATAAGTTGAAGGATGTTTTTCTTTCAGGACTCTTTGCATCAATAGCCTGCTTATTTCATCAAATTCATTTATTTTGGGGTATTGGTTTGTTTATTGGATTTCTTTCTCTAAAGAAAATAAAGCCTTTATTTCTCTTTCTTCTTTCAACGCCTATTGTTCTGATTATTTATTCTTTGGTGCTGGTTTATTATAATCATGTTCAGTTCTCTTTCTATAACTTATTCCATTTTTTAGCTGAATATTATTTTTCTGCTCAAGCTGATGTTAGTGTCGGTTCGAGTAATATTATTATTACCGGAATCACTTTTTTTAGAACTTTTTTTCAAGTGCATGGAATTGTTTTGGAAGTATTAAGGCTTTTTCCATTGTTTTATTTAGTTATACCTGTGGTTGTTATATTATTGCTATATTCAATTGTAAGGTTAGTAAAAACAATAAAAATTAATGGTTTAAGTTTGGCTAAAGTCCCTTTTGAACGAATACATCTAATTATTTTTATTCTCCAGTTTATTTTTGCTTTCTATTCGCATGGAAATAGTGAGTTTATGGTAATGTTACCATTCCTGATGGCATTTTTTATTCCTATTTTTTTTGAGCTCGACTTAATTGGAATAAGAATATTGGCTTTGTCAATGCTGATCTGGAACTTTATGTTTGCAATTTTTCCCAACAAAGTTTTCGATTATCAAAATAACAAAGCTTTAGTTTCAGTAATTGCCAGTAATCCTGATAAGGTTTTTATTCTGAAAGAACGAAATGCAGTTGTTAATCTATATTTCTATGAATTTGGAGTTCTAGAGTCGGGGAGAATAGTAGATAATGATAGTAAGGGAACCATCAGAAAGCTAAAACTAAAGAATGCTTGTTTTTGTACTGATGTTTTTTTTAAAAAGCTGCCATACAGCAGAGTCGATTTTACGAGTAGCTCTAACTATGGTAATTTAATCTTTACTCGCCATTTGATTAAAATTCCAGCAGCTTTGGGCGATTTTTATGTTGACGAGGTGAGGAGTAGGGATTAATTTAATCTCATTGTAAGGATTTTTGAACTAGCTCATCTGCAATACGAACACACTCTACACAAGCTACTGATGTTTTTTTTATATCTGAACAAAGTATATTTCCCGCACTTTCTCTGAATTCTTGACTCACAGATTTTTCACAGACTTGATTTAATAAGCGTTCAGCAGCAAATAAAGCACCACAGACTCCGCCTTCAGCACGTCCACCTCCCCACGCTCTGTACTCATCAATTTCCATATCAGAAATATTAAATTGCTCCTGAAAACCTTTAAGAATTGCTTGAGCGCAATTTAGATTCTCTGGCTGTTTATGGAAGTAATTCACATAGTTTTTAATAGGCATGACTTTATTGTTTTTGTTGTTTTGTACTTGCAATGGCTGCCAAGGTATATGGTAAAATCAATGTGAAATAAGATACGTCGTATAGTGAGTCGGTAAAGATTGAACCTTGTATTCCACGAGTTAGGATTAAACTGACTTGGGATGATAATACAAATATGAAAATGAAAATGGCTACAGAGTTAAATAATTGAGAAAAAGTTTTTATTCTTATTGCGATTAAACAACCCAGTAAAAGCATTGCAAATAATAAATATGGATTTCCAACACTTGTTTGCGACATAAATGGATTCCGGTGAAAGAAAATCCAATTGGTTGTGTCCCAGAAAATAAAGGGAGTAAAAGTTACTATGGTAACACCCAAAGTTGATACAATGAAAATAAGTTTATGCTTCAATGAGAGTTGGAGAAAAGGTCTGAAGAAATATACTGCTATTGGTAAAATCGCTGTTAAACGAGTAGATGCAATTAGTCCGCAAGCAATAACTGTAAGCCAAAAATTGGTGGAGATTGAATATTTTTTTCTTTCAAACCAAAGAATAAATGTGAAAACAAGTAATGCATTGCTTAAAGAATCGCTTCTGACGGCTACCTCCCACCAGTACGCAGGTGACAAGAATAGTAGGAATAGAAAGAAGAAAGATTTTCGGTAGGATGTGAAAAAGAATTGTACTGATACTGCTGTAAGTAATAAAAAGAAAATCAATCCAATTCCGACATCACCTAACAAGTAAAAAGGTATATTTAGAATATGCCAAACAGGAAAAGGTGATGCAAAGTTGCTAACAGATACATGGGTATGTGCTGAGTATGGATATTTTCCATGAAATAAATAATCTAAGAAGAATGAAACTGCTGACCACCTATCTACTCTTACTGAATAAGGATCGATTTTGATTAGTAATATAATAATTGCCAACCCAATTAAGCACATAAAAGCCCAAAAAACTATTCTGAAGAGTTTTTCAGTGATTTTGTATGCGGTTGAACAATAAATGTAAACAGAAAGGATAATAATGATACTGTAGGCAATTAATACTGCCGGTGAATTTATACCTGCCCGCGAAAAGTATTTGAGAATAAATAAGGAGTTTACAAACAAGTAAAGTAATCCCTGAATAATAAGTGGTCTGGAATTTTGAAATTTTAATGCGGTCATGACATGATCAAATAAACAGATATAACTCCTAAGATAATTCCAATAACTTGTTTTAGTTGAAGACTCTCACCAAACAAAAATACTCCACAAACAAACACTAATACCATTACTGCAATTGCGCTAGAAGGTCCAATTTTGGTTAGTGGGAAAAGCCTAAAAACGTAAGATTGAAACAAAAACGCAACTCCATAAGTTATAACTGCTGTTAGAGTTAAAATAATCCATTTTTTGGCATAAATTTCCTGAAATGATGCGCTTTTGACTAAGATTTGTGCGGTAGTAGCTAAGACAATACTTAAAATAGCTAAAATGTATTTCATTAGTTATTTGGTAAAATATTTGTTTTGTCGACAATGTAAATCGGTCGTTTTTTTTGTTCATCAAATAAAAACCCAATATATTCACCTAAAATTCCCAGAATAATGAACTGTATACTAAACATAATTCCCAGAAATACAATAATGGTTGTATAACCAGAAACTGGTTGATCAATGATTTTCATAACTATGCTATAAATAGCTAAAATCAAACTAAAACCACCGGATGCTAATCCCAGATAGATCCCCATTTTAAGTGGAACCTTTGATAAAGTAGCTACGGCCATAATTGATAATGATATAAGTTTTCGTATAGGGTATTTACTTTCTCCTGCTTCTCGTTCTGCTACAATAAAATTGATATTTGTTTTTCTGAATCCTATGATTTGGATAAATCCACGCAAGAACCGCACTCTTTCTCGATAATCGTTTTGTAAAATACGAGCTACTCGTTGTGATATTAGAAAAAAATCTGAGGCGTTTGGCTCAAATTTATAAGGTGAAACGATGTTTAATATTTTGTAGAATAACGAAGATAAGTGATTCTTTCTATTATCATTTCTTACCATGTTTATAATGTCAACATCTTCAACTTCCATACGTTTAATCATTTCAGGAATCATTGCGGGTGGATGTTGAAGATCACTATCCATACAAATTAATGCATCACCAATTGCATGATCTATACCTGCAATCATAGCAGCTTCGTGACCAAAGTTTCTGGATAAGAGTACTGATTTTACTCTTGCATTTTGTTCTGAGAATGAATTTATAAGGTTTTGGGATTTATCAATGCTACCATCGTTTACAAATATAAGCTCGTAATCATAATTACATGTAGACAATACTTCTATCATTGTTTGATAGAATTTTGGTAAAACTTGTTCTTCGTTATATACTGAAACAATGATTGATAATAACCTCATTTTGGATTTTTCTTGTTGCTAGTTTATTACTAGTATCTTTGTAATTGTACTTTGAGTTCCATCTGAATTTACACACATAGCTAGGTATATTCCTGTATTTACTTTTCTACCGTGTACATCTTTGCCATCCCAAGTCGCAAGACTTCCATTAGAAACTGTTTGACAAACAAGATTGCCATTGATATCTGTAATTTTAACTTGTGTGTTTTCCACTAGACCAGTAATTGTTATAACTCCAGTAAAACCCTCACGTACAGGGTTTGGATAGGCGTAAACATCACCAAATGTATCGCCTGCTTCGCCAGCATCACTTTGGTAAGATACAATACCTTTGTCAGTGCCAAAGAAAACTTCTCCAGTTGATGGACTTATGACAATAGATAGAATATTATCTGAGAGTAGTGGACTATTTGAAGTTGTAAAGTGTTTAATAGTTTGTTGTCCGTTTTCAGACATTAAGTATACTCCAGATGATTCAGTTCCTAACCATTTTCTATTAGCTCCATCAACTACAATGGCTTTAATTTTTTCATTTACAAGTAGATAATCGGCTAGGTTTGTACTGTCGTTTCGCGGTATTTTTACTCGTGAGCATGTGTAATCTTTATCAAAGACTTTAGATAAATTCTGAAATAGGAATGGTCCAATGTCCGTTCCAACCCACACAACTCCGTTTTTATCTTGCGCAGTACAATATACAGCACCTGGAGTGGCTGTCTGAAATCCTGTTTTGCCACTATTGTCTGCTTCAGAGTAGACGAATGATTCAAGGAAAATCGACTTGTCATCTGAGTTATCAAGTAATGTCCCATTATCATCAAATATACAGATGCCCGGGTTATATCTAATTGCTGGAATCCATTTTTGATTTTGATTTTGATTGGATATCATTATGTTGCCAAGAGTTGGGATGATACCCTGTTTGATATAAGAGAACTTGTAAGTAAGTTCTCCCCAAATACCGTTGGGAAATAATACCTTGATTGCTATGGCTTTGCCATCAACTATGTTTGTACAAAAAAAGATGTTGTTCTTGTCAAAGGCGGCGCCATCGAGACGAATGTAATGGAATGGGTCATTTGCATCAACAGCTTCGAGCGTACTAGCTATACTCTGGTGCGTATACCACTTACTGAAAGCATTGTTTTTAAATTCATACAAACCAGTTCCGAATGATGTTACGAAGAAATGCTTGTCGTTTGTTGGGTCTACTGCAACGTTTTCAAAATCTAAAGCTTCATGTTTAGTGGAGTCCTCAATTTCTTTTTTGTAAATGTTAGTCCAGATTCCATTCTCATAAATCATTACTAATCCATCCCTTCTGTAGCTTCCAGCCATTCTGCCTCCTTGCACAACGAATAGCTTTTTATTCGCAAAAGTCATTGACCATGGTGCATTTACAGCCGGTCCAGCCGGTTTATAATAGCCTAATGTTGGCACTCCATTGCTTCCTGATTTATAAGATATAACTCCCAGATTGTTACCTGCAAACCAATATATACCTGTTGCTGAGTCAAATTCAGCATCTGATAAAGTTCCAATGTTATTGACTGTTTTTACATTAAACTGATTGTCTACAAGGTATAAACCACTTCCATCAAAAACATTCAGACTTTCGTTAGTGACGTTAAAGTTTGTAGCTGTGATTGTAGAAAGAAAAGGTGTCCAACTTTTATCTGTTTCTTGTTTGTAAATCTTTCCGCCTCGCAGTAAAATAAGCTTTCCGGCAAATGATGCAATTTTCTGATAACTTCCACTTCCGGGTAATCCGGACACTGTAGACCAAAACTCGTAATTTACCAACTGAGATTCATTAACTGATGCTTTAAATATGGTAGAAGCACTTAGCGCATAAATTTGATCGTTGGACACTGTTGTATTTAATACTTTTACTTCAGATGCATTTGGTCCAATAAAATAAGTATCAGCAACTTCTCTTTTTTGCATGTTAAGTACAATAATTCCAAAGTTGCACGATAAATATGCTTTTCCCTGATAGAACTGAATGTCATTTACCGCTTTATTTGCACTCATTTGCTTGTCAAGTAAATCAGGTATGTTTACTACACCTCCACTTGTTAGTAAGTCAATATTGCCATCGCTATATACAATTAATAATGATTGGCTGGTTGCATCAAATTCAATTCGGGAAATATCGGACCCATTAAGACCAGATACCTTGCTGTAAAACTCCATGCCACTTTGACCATCTTCTTTATCAACAGAAAATAAAGCGCCATCACTTACAGCATAAATCTTAGTTGTTGATTGAGCAATTTGTGCAACACTATTATATGCAAAATGAGTACGCCACTTTCCCATAGCTACTTGGGCTGAGAGATGTACGGAAATAATACCAATTATAAAAACTATAGAAACAATTCTTTTTTTCATGTGTAAATAATTGTTTGAAAATACTTTATGGATGTTTCACTCATTTCAACGTTGAATCGGTGAGCAGTGCCATATTATTTAAGATTCTCTGACCGTAAACTGTTTTATATTACGCTCAATGTGATAAAACTCAAATATAGTCATTTTATTTTGTCAAAAAGAAAGAGATTTTAATTTGTTTGAGATGTAAGAATGAAATATCCTCAACTTATCAAATAATTGACCAATTTTTTAACAGCTAAAGCCCTGTGGCTTATTTTGTTTTTTTCATCGGCACTCAGTTGTGCAAAACTTACCATATAACCTTCTGGGACAAATATCGGATCGTATCCAAAACCACTGTCACCACGGGGTTGAGTGGCAATATCCCCATTTATTTTTCCTTCAAAATAAGTGATTTTATCTCCTTGTATAAGTGCAATCACTGTGCGAAAACAAGCCGACCGATTTGGGTTGTCGCCAAGTTTTTCCAGTACTTTGCACATGTTCTCGTGAGCACAGCCCGCCTCTCCGGCATAACGAGCGGAATAGACACCAGGTTCGCCACCTAATGAGTCAATTTCAAGTCCGGTATCATCGGCGAAACAATCTAATCCAAATTTGTCATGTATGTATTGAGCTTTTATCAGTGCATTACCTTCCAGTGTTTCTGCTGTTTCTGGAATATCGTCGTTACAGTTTAACTCAGCCAAACTGACTATGTTGAAATTCGGTGCTAAAATAGCTCGCACTTCGGCGAGTTTATGCGCATTATTGGTGGCAAATACCAATTTTTTCATGTGTAAATGGTGTAATTGAAACTATTGTCTGCAAAGATACTTTTTTTTGGCAATAAATGGTTGAGTGTGTATCGATGGTTTATTACTTTTATCTAGTTTTAGTGCTTGAAATAAAGACTGTTCTGAGTCTGAAAATTTATGACTAAAATAAGACCAAGATGAATTGTTTTTGCGTATTTAAAGTTATTTGCTGAGAATAATATTGACGGTTTTAAATGCCTCTCCTTTGTAATTCTTTAGGCTTGAGTTTTGATCCCAATCTGACGAACTAAAGCTGAATTTTACATCTTGAGTGATGAATGTGCCTAAATTTGCAGATAAATCAATGTCTTCTGCTTTTAATGAAAAAGATGCTTTTTTGTCGTAGTAGTCAACAAATTCAAATGAGTATTGCCCTATGGAATCAGTGTAAGTCGTGTCCGGATAAAGCATATATTCTGTACTTTTCCGAATTACACGAATGTTTTTGATTGGTTTCGATGTTTGGCCGTCAGTTACGGTTCCATTAACTGTATAATCGGCTAACCCGTCGTTGGAACAGGAAGTGAGAGCTATAAATAAGGTGAGAGTAAAACCCTTGAGAATTAGTAGTTGTTCGTTGAATTTCATGCGATAATAATTAATTTAAATGGTCGTGTAGAGTTGATTTTTTGAGCTTTCATAAAGTTTTTTGATTCTTTCTGTCCGCGCTCGTTTTATATTAGTTGTTATTTGTCACTTGCAGGCAGTTTGATGAATATCGTATTCATTAATGCCTACAAAATTAAAGCAACAAAGATATAAATCTAATGTGATATTTAACGTATAATTCCAATGATTTTAATACAGAAATCTAAATATGAATCAAAAATACGAATCTGCTCCAATGCGAATCTTTTTTGTTATTTTTGCGGACAGTTATCTAACCTAAAGCAGCATAAATGAAGAAAAAGATCGTTTTAATATTAGGTATCTTTGCCAGTCTTATTTTGTCTGCGCAAAACAACGTTGAGCCCAAATATTTACTGACAACAAAGTCTTGTAGTTTAGGATTTTCCATGTTGAGTTTTATTGATCCATATCTTTCTCCGGTTGTTTATAGCGGTAGTGGCCTGACTTACGTAAGTGATAGTCGGCGTTATTTTTCTAAAAATAATGATTTATATTCTTTTCAGAGCAGGTTTAGAATTTTGGGTGGTTCAATGCTAAACCCGACTTCTACCAGCGAAATGATTTACCTAGGCATTAATTATGGTTGGGGGGCTAATTATCATTTTAGGTTAAATGATAATTTGAGAATTTTGACCGGTGGATTATTGGATGTTGATGTTGCCTTCAAAGATATATCTCGTAATATCAATAATCCTGTTAATCTGGATCTGGCAACCAACTTGAATTTCACGGGATTGCTTCTATATGATATTCATTTGAAAAAAAGAACTCTACAGTTACAAGTTGCTATACAAACACCTATTGCAGGTTATATGTTTGTGCCGTTTGGTGGCGCTTCGTATTATGATATGTTTGAACTCGGAAGCTTAACTGATGCATTTCATTTTAGTTCTGCTTATAATAAAAGAGGTTTAGATCAGACTTATACCGTAAATGTGCCGTTCAACTCTATTACATGGCGGTTAGGTGTACGGCTGCATAACCTGAAGTATAAGGCTAATGAACTGGTATTTAAACAGAGTGAAGTGAGCTTTATTGTTGGTGCTTCTTTCGATGTTATTACTTTTGGAGGGCGGAAACGTACAGCTCCTGCTAATTTTATTAGTACAAACAACTAGGGTTAAATAATTGAAGCTATATGAAAAATCTGATAATTGCACTTTTTGCACTTTTTGCGCTTGCTTCATGTATTGATGAACCGGAGACTCAACCCAATACTTATGCCGGTAACTTTGAGTCACTATGGAAAATCATTGACCAGAAGTATTGTTTCCTGGATTATAAAAAGATCAATTGGGACTCAATTTATACCGTTTATAAACCTCGTGTTGACACAGTCTCCAATCAGTATGTTTTTTTTGATTTAATGGGCTCAATGCTCGGCGAACTGAAAGATGGTCATGTGAATTTGTACTCTGCTTTTGATAAAAGTAGGTATTGGAAATGGTTTACCGATTACCCTGCCAATTTCAGTTCTACGCTGATTGGCACCGATCGGTATTTGGGATCTGATTATCGTATAGCAGGTGGTTTTCAATATACTACCATTGATAATGGTAAAGTTGGCTATATCTATTATGAGGATTTTTCCGATGGCTTCAGCGACACAAATATTGCTTATATTTTAAAATCCTTTTCAAATTGTAAAGGATTAATTATCGATGTAAGAAACAATGGCGGCGGTTCATTGGATTTGTCGGCTCAACTTGCGTCCTATTTTTTTACCGAAGATAAAGTTACAGGCTATATGAGCCACAAAACGGGAAGTGGTCACTCTGATTTTTCAAAACCAGTAGAACTGATAACCGTTGCTCATCCAACTATTCAATGGAAACGCCCAGTTGTTGTGTTGACAAACCGGCTATCGTATAGTGCAACAAATGCTTTTGTGTGTAGAATGAAGCAGGCGCCAAATACTCTTATTGTAGGCGATAAAACTGGCGGTGGGGGTGGTATGCCTTTATCGAGTGAATTGCCTAATGGGTGGTTAGTGCGTTTTTCGGCTGTACCTATGTTTGATGC
>Ga0302215_10002154_pt1 | contig 13712 bp, 10 predicted proteins | sample II_Fen_N3_1_FD_194580 | JGI IMG/M metagenome (GOLD analysis project Ga0302215, IMG submission 194580) | Peat permafrost microbial communities from Stordalen Mire near Abisko, Sweden - II_Fen_N3_1 | ecosystem: Environmental > Terrestrial > Soil > Wetlands > Permafrost | place: Sweden: Abisko...
GAGCGCTTTGCACTGCTGTGAAACTATTGTAGGGATAATCGCCTATCCATTCCGAGAAATCTGCGATGGCATGATTGATATAGGGTATAGCCTTTTCCCAGAGTCCGGATTGTTGATTGGTGAACATCAACCAGGTGATTACCTCTTTGCCTGATGTGGGGAGAATCACTTTACTCTTCAATACATGAAAGCGCTTGTCGGCAAACCATGCAAAGTCGTGCATGTTACTGCCTGTGTAGTGTAGCGTTTTGGTTTGTGAGGAGGAGATGGGGAAGCTGATAGTTCCTTTCTTTGAATTACTAATCCAACTGGTGTCGGCAGCAAGTTTGTTGAGTCGCTCTACTTCCAATTTAGTTTGTAAATCACCGCTTGCCCCTACGGTATAATTTTCGGGTAGCGTGATGCGAACATCAAAACTTCCAAATTCCGAATAAAACTCACCCTGATCGAGATAGGGCATTTGATGCCAGCCGGTTTTGTCGTAAACAGCCGGTTTAGGGTACCATTGGGATATTTGATATGATTCGCCAATATGACCCAGGCGAGAAGTCACTCCTTTGGGGATATTGACATGAAAGGGCGTAGAGATAAGAATAGATTGACCGGGATACAAGGGTTTATTCAATGTGATTTTGCAAATATCCGGTTGGTTGGGGAGTAAGTACCAAACTACTTCCTTGTTATCGACCTTGAAGTTTAGTGAGTCAATTGAACCCCGTAGTTGTGGATCATTAAACAAACGCTGTTTGCCTTTTTTAGTGAAGAGCTGTTTTGCCAGGTCGGTGGTGTTGTTCGAATAAGCATTGGGCCACAGATGAAAGTACAGAAACCGGAGTGTATCTTGTGAGTTATTGAAGTATTCCACCTTTTCGAAAGCCGACAGCTCATGGCGTTTATCATTGAGGGTAACGTCTATGCTGTAATTCACTTTTTGCTGAAAATACTGTTGCGAAAAAGCCTTTGGAAACATTCCAACGATCATTAAAAGAACGAATAATGTCTGTATCCGTTTTCCGGTGTTGAAATGTAGGCTTGTATTTTTCACGGGTATGTTTTGGTTGATTAGTTAAGTAGTAACAATCAATTGTCATTGCATTACAAACATTAAATGAACAACACATGGTAACCATAGTTCTTCTCATAGTGACACATAGCACAAACGTTGGATATCTATTGAATAGAAGATTAATCTAATCGTTTAACAAGTATCAAACAATCAGTACACAGAGTAAAAACACCTATCGGTATTTTTGAAAGACAAGCTATCCTTCTATGTGTAAACACTAGAAATGTGTCTATATAAACTTCAAAAAAAGACTATGTGGTACTATGAGAAGAACTATGATAACTATGTGTCGAAAATCTGATATGGTTTCAGCTCCAGGTACTTTTACCTAAAAATAGAGCTCTGCATAAACACAGAACTCTATTTTGTATAAAACAATCGTATTGATTAAATGATCAATAATATAATGATAATAACAAGAAGTGTGCTTCCACCAATATAAATGTAACTACCGTCTTTACGCATAGTTTCTTTGATGTCTTTCAATTCGGATTTCAATTCTTTCTTTTCGGCGGTTGAAAGTTCAGATTTGTCCATTTCACGAATTTCTTCTACACGCGCTCTGTAAGTGCTTATTTCTTCTTCTGTCAATTTGGGAGTTGCTTCTGCAGTTGGATTGGCCGAAGTTTTAGCTGCGAATACCGGTGCTGCACTCAACGAGAATATCGCCAATAATGCAATAAAAATAGTTTTTTTCATTTTCGAATATTTTAAAATTGTTTGTTTCTTGATGGTTGTAAAAGTAGTTGGTTGCGCTACCGAAGTTGTTACATAATTTCAGGAATGAATTACATAATTCACAGATTGCGACAACGGAAAAACAATTTCTCCACTCTGTTGTCAATCTCTGTCGTAACCAGGGTTATCGCTACCTACAACTATTACTGCTTTGGTTCTATGGCGATTGTTTTCATGTTTTTGAAACCAACCTCTATGCCTTCCATTATCAGTATGAGCTCTTACCATACATGATGTCATACCTCCCAGTAAAAGGGCAAAAAACAGAATCGTTATAATACTTCTTAGCTTTTTCATTATTGTAGTTTTTTATTAGGTTGCAGTATTCAAGAGTCGAATATCTTTTCCGGCTTGCGATGAGCAGCCTTAGTTTATGCTCGCTTCATATTGTTTGTTCCCGATACAAAGGTCGATGGATTGTCTTACTGACGAGTTACATAATTATCGAAATAAGTTACATGATTCCTAGTTTAGTGTGTTTGATATAAGCAAACAGCACATAATCAATTAAAAGGATGTATTGTTGTCTGGTAAACATTATAAATTATGTTTTTGTTAGAGATTTCTCACTTCGTTCGAAATGACAGTCAACGTTTTATGTTTATGGGTAGGGGTAGGTTGGCGGCTTTGCCGCCAACCTACCCCTACCCATAACAAAGACATTGTAATGATCTGTCATTCTGAGCGAAGCGAAGAATCTAATATTTTTTACCGGACGACAATGAAAAGGATGCAATGAAAATTGAAAAAGATCAACCCGTGGTATATGTGCATAATAAACAAAACCCCGAACGGGGTTCAATATCACACATTTGTATATTGAACCCGTTCGGGGTAAGCATTGATGTTCTGTATCTTCTACGGGTAAAACACCTGCAGCAGTTTTACATTCAGGTATGTTCGGGCTTGCAAAATAGTGAAAATGCCATAGCATCAGCATTTGGCAGCCGATAATTCTTGTTTTACTTACGATTTATATTCAGGATAGTCGGTATAACCTTTTTCGCCCGGAGTATAAAACAAATCCATTGTCAGGGTTTCGGATAAAGGCCAGTCATTTTTAAGTCTAGCCACCAAATCAGGATTGTTGATAAACGGACGACCAAAAGCAATCAGATCAGCACGTCCACTTTCGATATCGGCTTCAGCACGTTCTTTGTCGTATCCTCCCGAAAGTATCAGCATATTTTTAAAACGGGTACGGATAATACCTTTTATTTCCGAAGGTACTTCGGGTGCTCCCATGGCCGAATGATCCACCAGATGCAGATAGACAAGTCCCAGTTTATTGAGTTCTTCTGCCAGATAAGTGTATGTTTCATCAATCTCCGGGTAATGTGGCATATCATTGGCAACGCCGTAAGGTGAGAGACGAATACCTGTTTTTTCTTTTCCGATAGCTTCTACTACGGCAGCAGCTACATCCAGCACAAACCTACAGCGGTTTTCAATACTTCCACCGTATTTATCTGTTCGGATATTGCTTACCGGAGACAAAAACTGTTCAAGTAAATATCCATTGGCAGCATGAAGCTCTACTCCATCAAAACCTGCCTCGATAGCATGACTTGATGAGGCCACAAATTCGGTGAGGGTAAGCAACAAATCATGATCATCCATTTGTTTTGGAATAGGGAAGTCCTGCATCTGCTCTGCATCAGTCCATATCTGTCCGGCTGGCTTTACAGCAGAAGGTGCTATTATCTGAGCGCCTTCGGGTAAATTGAGCGAATGACTTATTCTTCCGGTATGCATAAGCTGGAGAAATATCTTTCCACCGGCTTTGTGAACAGCCTCAGTGGTTTTCTGCCATCCTTCCACCTGTTCTTTGCTGAAACAGCCCGGGATGCGCGAATAACCCAAACCATTGGGCGAAGGAGATGTTCCCTCGGTAATAATTAATCCTGCACTTGCCCGTTGAGCATAATACTCCGCCATCAGATCGTTGGGAACATTACCTATAGCACGACTTCGGGTCATAGGTGACATCACTATTTTATTCTTCAACTCCAGGTTACCTAACTTTGTAGGTTCAAATAATTTGTACTCTTCCATAAGTGTAATTTGTTTTGAATTTATATGTAGTTATATGCTTTGACAAGCTCAGCATAAAAGTTTGTTTATTCGAATCTTGTTTTCAGAAAACAGATGATTCAATATTATTGCATACTTATAAGCAATAACAAAGTTTGAAGAGAAAAGATTATTGCAGTTGTTGAAATGGATTTTCAGCACGCCTGGAGTACTTAGCTTTGGGAAGTAAAAGTAATCGGTATGCAACCTTAAATAGTTACATAAATTTGGGAATATGTTACATGATTCACACGTTTTAGTGAGGGGTAAGCGGTAGGTAGTAAGCAGTAAGCAGTAAGTAGTAAACAGTGATCTCTTATTAAGTTTGACAGGAGATTTTGAAGGAAACCATAAGAATGCAAAGAAATAAAATGAATATCCGTTTCGTTGCCTACTCATAATTTAAGGAAAATATATGTCGGTGCGCTGCACCTCTTTTGTTTTTATCTCTCATCATTCTACAAAGATTTAGGTGTTCTGCACCTTATTTGGCAAACTCAACGGGACAGCGTCCCGAGATATTTGTAGAAACGTAATTATTGTTGAATCTCGAGGTGCAGCGCACCGATATATTCATTGTTCTAAGGTAATTTTAATGCCTTAGGTAAAACCACGGATAATCATAAAAGTAATGCAATTACCGTTTAACCGATAATTGCATTACTTTGTTGTTAGTTCCCTTTTCCCAAGACTACTGGCTAAAGTAGGGGTGGTCTTTTTGTCTTTTGTCTTTGATCTTTCGTCTTTTGTCTTCTACATTATCATAGTAGTCTGCAATTCACTCCAGGGTCCTGACATTTCGGGATGCTTGGTATTGTACCAACGGAAGAAAATATAAAGATACTTTCCTTTGTATTCAGGATTTAATTCCAGATTAAACGATCCTTTGGTAGAAAGACCTGATTTTAATCCGTCTTCATTGGTAGAGGTAGGAGGAACGTTACCTGTTTTAAAAAGATATTGTACACTATCAGCTTCGCCAAATATAGCTGCCCGTGCACCTGTAGTACTGTAACATTTTATGGCTATAATGGCTCCACCCAGTTGTTGGAAAGTAACAGAAACCGGTTCCCTGATAACTGTAATAGATCTGGTGCGGGTGGTTTTGGGTGATACACCGCCATTGATATTAAATGCACCCCAATCGTACACTGTTGCATTGGGAGATGCTGCAATACGGTCTAAAATATGATTTGTCTGATCGTACGCAATTGCTTTATCTATAATTTCAATCAGATTGTTACGAACAGCCCGTGTACGGCTATTGGTTGCATCGTTGTACATCAAAAGTAATGGAGAAAAATCTTTTTCAAATCCTTTCCATTGTGTCATTTCTTCAGGTGTAATTCCAAGTCTTTCGCCATTGCTTACCGGAGCTCCACTGCTGAAATAAATATTGGTTGAACCAATATAAGTGCCGAACTCATTAATACTGCGGGGGATTCTTGTTCCTGTGCCCATACTCATTTCTTTTTTGTTATGTAATTGAAAATCATGTAGTCTCTTGTCGACGGGTCAAAGATACTATCTGAATTTTCCGCTTGAAACAGAGGTAGGGACACTTTCCTGCTTTTCGGGACACTTTTTAGCGAAATAAGGACGAAACAATTGACAGGGAACAGTAAGCAGTAAGCAGTAAGCAGTAAGCAGTAAGCAGTAAGTGGTAAGCGGTGAACAGTGATCAATGATCAGTTATCAGTGAATAGTGAACAATGAACAGTTAACTATGAACTTTCAACTACCAACTACCAACTATCAACTACCAACTGCTCACTGCTTACCGCTTACCTCTTACCGCTTTTTCGTTATTCTCAGTTCATCTACTATGTCTTTAAAACAGGGGGTGTATGTATCCGAGACCGGAACGTGGTGGTTGCAGTCCTTTAGGTAGAGTATCATTTTGGACAATGTACCGCTCCACATGTCTATTTGGTTTATATTGACTATATACGATGCATAGCAACGTTTCATATACGGGTATCCGGCCACAAGTTCTGCAAAGGCTTTCAGCGTCATGATCTTTTTCAGCATCTTGACTCTTTTACCCAGCAGTATGTAAACGTGTAAAGTGTTACGCCGGGATTCGGCAAAGAGTATGGTGCTTACATCAATCTGTTCTCTTTTAATGCTAATGTATCCGGTGGTTTCGGGTGGAGTAGGGGGCAGGTGTGTAAGATGTTCGGTTAGCGCTGCCGTGTTTTTGTAGTTTATTATACTTCCCGAAGCCCGAAGTGCAGCCGGACTTAGATGTTTGTCAGGTCTTAGCCTGGTAGAAACAAAATATCCAAAGCCCAGAACGGTACCAATACTTACAACGCAATTATAAAACTGTAAGGCAACAAATAAACTGAGGCTAAAATCTATTTCTTCTACATATATATCGGTAAGAATCCAACTGCTGAAAGGCGACAGGGGAATGTACATGCTCAGGATATGCAGTTCTTTGCGGATAGTCCAGCTTTCGCGACGAAAATAAGCCGGGCGTAGCGAGGAATAAACAATATACACTGCGGCATAGCTTCCAATATAAATCAGACTGTAGGCGCTCAGGAACAAACTCTTGTGAAAGGCATGCCAGTTGGTAAGACCAAAAGGCTGAAACACATTCAGGAAAATGGCAAAGAGGATGATCAGTACAATAAAATAGATTCTCCCTTGTCGATACGATAAAAACAACGGGAACGATCTGTTCAGGAAGTTTTTTATTCTTTTTTGCATAGCGGGTTAGTTCTATGTCTTCGCAAACTTTCAGACGGATTTTACATTCGGTTAATTTCTGATGCAAACATAATTGTTTACATAATTCCATCCAAATTTTCAGTAAATTTATTTTGGACATCCGGTGTTTTTAATTCTCTGTTTTTCAACGCCTTGAAAGTGTAATTAAATTAATTTTTGGACATCACTCTTTTTTGTATACTATATTGTATAAATATGTACTGTATTGGGCATAAAACAACACGCAATCATCAAAGAGTATGATGATTGCGTGTTGTATTTTGTTGAAATTGACTGTTACTGTCTGAACCACGATTATATAAGATTAACGTGAATTCGATATAAGCAAATGCCTATAAATCAATAGAGATTAATATCAGAATCCTGAAAGGATTCAATTTTAATAGCCACGGGTGTAAACCCGTGGATAAGTATAAGGTAATTAGAACCCCGAATGGGGTTCAATATATAAATATGTGTTATTGAACCCCATTCGGGGTTCTCAGTCATATTCTCTTTTATCCACCGGTTTCACCGATGGCTATTCACATTCAAGTCCTTCGGACTTAAAAGATAAAGTCGTTGAGATATGATGAGCTTATATCGAACTCACGTCAGATGAAATGATTTATCAGATTTCAGAGTGTTCAGTTTTTATCTGATTCATCAGCTAAATCCTAGTTCAGACAATTGCACCGCTGACACACGATGCAATCGTGCGGCAGCAGGGGTAAATTATATTGTTTCCGATGTTTGGCATAGCGTCCCGCTATGTCAAAGCTAAAGGGAAAGCTCTTGCTTTCCATATTCTATTTTTGATATGCAAGGCAAGAGCCTTGCTTCTAACCTGACGTAGTCTGGAGACTACGCTAAACATTATACGCTACGCTTAACAGGGTCAATCTGGTTCTAAAATAGCTAATTTCTTATAATTTTCTTTTCTATAGTACCTTCACTATTTATTAGTTTGACAATATACAAACCTTTTGGAAATGTACTGATTGATATATAGTCATTACCCATTATTTGTTTTGAAAGCAATACACTACCGTCTAAATTTGTCAGAGTTAGCATTCCCGATTCTGTTAATCCATTAATATAGAAACCATCTATTGCCGGATTTGGATAAAGACTTATTGAATTACTGGTTTGTGTATTCACATTAGTTTGTATCATTTCCTGAATGTTCAGAAAATCTTGCCACTGATTTGCTGACTGATAAGCAGTCTTTGATCCGTATGGAACATATAAAATGCATGCATCAGTATTTACTTTTAGAAACACATAGTAAGGTGAATTATAAAGGTCAGTTGAGGAGGGAGTTAAGTCTAACGGAACAGCTTGGTATACAAAAATAGAAGTCAAGCCTTTACAGTTCTCAAAAGCCTCTCGCCCTATTGATTTCACAGAAGCGGGAATTGATATATTTGTTATACCGGAACAATTATAAAATGCGAATGGCTTTATGCATTGAACGGAATTAGGAATTGTGAAACTGGTCAAACCAATACAACCTGAAAAAACAAAGTCACTTAATATAGTTACTGTATTAGGTATTTGAAGGCTTTTCAAGTTTGAACAATTAGCAAATACAGATTTCCCAATAATGTTTACTGAGACTGGAATATTAATATTTGTAAGGCTAGTACAATCTCTAAATGTTTCATCTTCAATGTGATTGATATTATTAGAAAGAGTGATGTCAGTAAGTGAAGAACATTGATTGAAACAACTAGATCCTATTGAAGTCACTGAATCGGGTATTTTTATACTTTTTAAGCTATTGCAATTGGCAAAGGTATTACCACCTATCGAAGTCACTGAGTTGGGAATTATAATATTAGTTAAGCTGGTACAATATAAAAACATATTACTGCTTAAAACTTTAATATTATCTGAAAGCGTAATAGTGGTTAGGGCACGACAATCAAAAAAAGCATGTTCACCAATTGAAGTTACAGAATTAGGTATTATAATATTAGTTAATTTTCTGCAACTCGAAAATGCCTGTTCACCAATTGAAGTAACAGTATTAGGAATAATAATACTTGTAAAACTACAACCCGAAAAAGTTTCAGAACCAATAGAAGTTATACCATTGGGGATATTGATATTGGCTAAGGCTGTACAACCATCGAAAGCCGCAACTCCAATTGCATTGACATGACTTGGGATAGTTAGACTCGTAAAACTGGAACAACTCTTAAATGCGAAAGAACCTATTGAAGACAATGATTCTGGAAGTAATATATTTTGTAAATTATAACAACCTTCGAAGGCATTATCTCCAATTGCAGTCACTTTATCCGGTATATTTATTAATACCAAGTTTGTACAATAAGGAAAAACCCTACCTATATAGGTAATGGAATTTGAAAGAGTCACACTTTTAAGTCCAGTGCAATTGGAAAATGAATTAGTGCCTAGAGAAATAACTGAATTTGGAATAATTATGTTTGTCAACTTACTACAACTCTCAAAACACGAATTTCCTATAGAAATAACGGAGTTGGATAACGTAACATTTGTCAAACCACTACAATAGGAAAATATGTTATTCCCCATAATACTTACAGAGTTTGGAATATCTATGCTTGTTAGTTTGATACACCCATAAAACGTATTATCTTTAATTTCATTCATTGAATTGCTTAGAGTGGTGCCTATCAGACTATTACAACTAGCGAAAGCACTACTTCCAATCTTTGTTACTGAATTAGGAATAATAACATTGGTCAATCCTGAGCATGAATAAAAACACGATGTTCCAATCGTTGTCAGAGAAGTTCCAAAATTTATCGATGTCAAACTAATGCAAGCCGAAAAAGCACTGTTGCCAATTGAAATAACCGAATTTGGGATTGTTACTGCATTAAGGCTGCTGCAATCTGAAAAACAGGAATTTCCTATAGCAGTAAGTTCAGTAGAAATTGATACTGTTTTAAGCTTGGTGCATGTATTGAATGTATTATCTTGAAGGATAGTTACAGAATTGGGTATTGAGATATCAGTTATAGCTACGCAATTGCTAAAAGCTCCATCTCCGATTGAATTTAAAGAATTCGGAAGATTAATTGTTGCCAGATTTGTACAGTTTTTAAACACTTCCTTCTCAATAGAAGATATTGATGATCCAAGCGCTACCTTGGTTATGCTTGTACAATATCCAAACGAACCTTCTTTTAAGGCAATGACATTATTCGGAATATTTAATTCTGATAATCCTGAACAGGCATAAAATGACATTTTAGCAATAGAAGTTAAAGTGTTTGGAAAAATGATACTTTTAATTGTATTGTTGTAATTAAATGAATTCTGAGGTATTTCATTTGAGGGATAATCAACAGAAGTATTGGAAACAGTTCCGTCGCTTCCAGAATAAGCTTGGATAGTTGTGGCACTTATGTCTAAAACCGCAAGATGGATTATTTCATCACGCATACACTTTATGTCGCGTGCATCTAAGTTTCCTGTAACAATTAAATTCGTAATAGTTCGCTTCTCTATATTAGTAAGCTCATAGGTCAATGTACCTGCAGTTGTGACTTCTATAGTTTTAATCACTTGTGATTCTCCTGTTATATAGAAAATCAATGATATACTGAGTAAAATTATTTTTTTCAAAATTAGTTAGTTTTAGTATTTGTATCAATCTCCAACTCCGCTCGCGCCGATTTGTAATCGGTGTGCTGCTCGTTAGAGCAAAAAGGAAGAATAGATTGTTTTTTCAAAACAAGACACAAGTTACAAACTTGTGCCAGCGTGCGTATTATCATTCTGCCATTTTCTCATTATCAATTTAGATAGTTCGTAATCTAATGACTTTAGATCTTTATCTTCGTTTATATTTTCAAGACATTCTATTATTCCTAATGTGCCTTTTAAATATATGAATCTAACTTTAATTGGACTCAAAATTAGTTTCTCATACCTTTTAATTACTCTTACGGCAAAACTTTTATTTAGTCGTATAAATTTATCTTTAAAATCCAAATGTATATAGTCAGAGCTAGAATCATTTTCGTAATTAATATTCAATATTTTGTATTCTATTAATTTTGAACGCAATCTTTCAAATGTTCTTTCTCTTATAAACCTGAGCCTATCAAGTTTATATTCTATTATTGACACTTTGACTTCACAAATATCTAAGAACTTTGCTAAACATAATCGATGTTGTCCTGCAATTGTAAAATAGTGATCTCCATATTTTAAAACACACTTTTCGCCAGTAGTGTTATGAATATGATCAACTATTTCTTCTTTACTCTTCAAGGTATCAATAACCCAATCAAGTCTTTTCAAATAATGAAGCATATACTTCCAATCGATTTCACAATCAATTTTATGATTATATGAATAAGCGTACTCCAATCCACAAATTTTTTGTGGGTTTATCAGGTCAACATAATAACTTGATTCAACAAAGAATGATTTATTTATTAAGTGAGCTGGATGAAAAACCTTATTCTCATGCCAATTTTGTTTTTTGTAATTGGGATAAATTGATTCCAACCATTGTTCTCTCTCTTCAGGTGTGTACATATAAGCTATATATTGTTTTCTTCCTCCGCTAGCGAAGGTCTGTGACCTGTGCTTTTTTTGTTTTGATTGGCATGGTTCACAGAACCGCGCCAGCATGCGAGGGTAGCCGATGTTAGCGGCATTGTTCTGATTGATAAAATAGTTTTCATTTTTTTTTAAGTATCTAAATTATCCCAATCATCACCAATAACCCATCGTAAAGCTGAAAGCTTGCCATTAATCATACCCCAATTGAAGTCATCAAATGACAAATTCTCTTTTCCATAAATATCTTCAACTTTTTTAGCTGATTCAAGGGCTCCTTCCCAAATATCTTTGACTATGTTTCCTTGTGAAGTTTTGATATCAAATTCGTTCCTGTCAATTAGTTTAATTTTCCCTGTCTTAATTAAATTTTCTCGATATTTATGTCTATTGTACCAAATTTTTTGTTCTAGTTCTTTTTCAATTTCTAGAATTTCAGAAAAACTGCGGAATTCAAAGTCCCAATCATTTTCATATTCAATTTCATCAACTAAGTCTGGGTTTATTGAATTCAATGCTTCTGGAAGATTTATAAAGTATTGTGATTTTGATGTGTCAAAAATGTCTGCTAAATCCTCATGCGGTAATTTTTGATTACCATTTTTTAAGCTAAAATCATTTACGTTGTGGGTAATGAACATTAAATTGAACTCTTGAGCTGTATTCTGAATCTTATAATAATTATAAGACTCAATTATTATAGCATCTCCAATACTATTTTTTGATAGATGAAAAGGAGCTTTTTTATCAATAGCTCTTTGAGTAGCACTTAATTTAATTTCATCAGAAACATCGATAATCTCAGCATTCTTCATAATTTCTGCAATTCGGATAATCGATTGAAAAGCATTTTCTCCGAAAGTTGGGATTTTTTTATCTATATCATTTAACTGAGTCAATATGTGCTGTTTGGAGTCTTGGTCGGCATGTTCGGCAACCATTTCTTTTACCTTTTTAAAGTGACTTGATAAGCTTTTTCCAGCATCAGCAACTATTCTTTCTTTATTTCTATCAAATTCAGAAATTATTATTTCAGGAAGAATAATTATTGCTTCATTCCTGTCAATAAACTCAGAAAGTAAATTCAATATTTCTTCTCCTTTTGAAGTCTTGGCGATGTCAAGCCAAACACATGTATCAATCAGTAACTTTACCATAGAATCTTTAGTTAATCTTTAATCGCCCAATTTTAGGACGGGTCAACATTGCCGCTAACACCAATATGTGCGAACTTATATGCACTTATTCCTCATTTTAGCTTTGTATGCGAACAAGTAGTGCGCATATCTCCACTTTATCATCCATTAATGCCACCTTATTATTTTTTCGCCCTCCAAAATTACAAACTCTATTTAACACCACCAATAAAAATTATGTTTATTTTGAAATTTGAATTGAAAATAATTATTCATCTTAGATTTTAGTACGTTTAGAAGCTATCGGGGCGTATGGTGCTGTTGCGGTGGTAGATCGATGGGTGGCAGGCATATAGCTGTTGCTACAGTATGCAAGGATAGGATGAGCTAGTGTAAGGATGCTATAAGATAGTGCTATTTCAGCGCTACAGAGTGTAATTTTAAAACGGTTTAGTGCTTTTTCAAGCCTACATAGTGACTTGAAGAAACGTCAATGTTCGTCAGTCACAAAGTTAAGCTTTTCCTTTTCTTTGTGTCTAACTTGTGCACTTTCATAATGTTTTATACTTTTGTGCCATTAAAATCTCTTTATAAAATATTGATTATATCGAAGACAGAAAGTGAATCTCTTTTGTCTGTTCGATTAGTTCGGTTTTTCTTCCTGAAAAATACGAACGCTTAATCTTATTTTAAAATTTTATAAAGACGAAAATGAAACAAAAAATAAAAATCGCTATAATTGGCGGTACCGGCAAATCGGGAAAATACCTTGTAAACCAACTAATAAATCAAGGATTTCAACTCAAAATTCTTCTTAGAAATCCCAATAATTTCCAACTCAAAAGTTCTCTTATCGAAGTCATTAAAGGTGAAGTGACTAATTATAACTCTATACATTCTCTGATTGAGGATTGTCAAGCTGTTATTAGCACTTTAGGCTTAGGTATACCTGCAAGCGAACCTACAATTTTCAGTCAGTCAACGACCAATGTAATTAAAGCAATGAATGAATGCAATGTGCATCGTTATATCGTAACTACAGGGTTAAATGTTGACACACCTTTCGATAAGAAATCTTCCAAAACTTCATTTGGTACTGATTGGATGAAAAAAACATTTCCAATTTCTACTACAGACAAACAGTTAGAATATGATATTCTTGTTAATAGCAACATTGATTGGACTTTGGTCAGACTGCCTTTAATTGAACAAACAGATGAGCGAAATAAAGTTAGTGTTGACTTAGAAGATTGTCCTGGAGATAAAATCAGTGCAACTGATCTAGCACTTTTTCTCATAGAACAACTTTCTTCTAAAGCGTTTATCAAGAAGTCACCTTTTTTGTCAAACATTTAAAACAGCTAACAGTGAGTCTGAAAACGGCTCACTGTTTTTATTTATTCCGTCCTTTT
>Ga0302215_10002156_pt1 | contig 13707 bp, 13 predicted proteins | sample II_Fen_N3_1_FD_194580 | JGI IMG/M metagenome (GOLD analysis project Ga0302215, IMG submission 194580) | Peat permafrost microbial communities from Stordalen Mire near Abisko, Sweden - II_Fen_N3_1 | ecosystem: Environmental > Terrestrial > Soil > Wetlands > Permafrost | place: Sweden: Abisko...
AGAATTATAACCAAGCTCAAAGATTTCACGACCTTTGTCCGCGTCGAATGTATCGTAGTTTCCCATATCAATCGGCTCTATCAACAAATCGCATAATTCTTTATCATGCAATATATTGGCTTTAAACATAAAATGATAAGTTCGTGATGCAACGTTTAAAATAGTCGGTTTATATTCGTCGGCAACCATAGGACTGGCATTGATTCCTATTAACCTTTCGCAATCTTCACGAATGGTTGAAACCGGAAAGTTTTTTAAAACTCCACCATCCACATACCGTACCCCATCAATCACTTTGGGTGTAAAAAGGATGGGAACACTACACGACGCCACAACTGCATCCACCAATTTCCCTTTTGTAAAAACGGTACTTTGTCCTTTATCCAAGTTAGTAGCCACTATTCGAAGTGGGATTTTCAATTCTTCAAATGTTTTTGCACGAAGAGTTTTTTGCATGAATTTTTCAAACGCATCAATTCTGAAAAATCCCCCATCGGGAATCTGAATTTTGGTCATTTGACGGAAACTAATATCCTCAAAGAGTTTGGCAATCTCATCGGGAGTGTAACCATCGGCATAAAGTGCGCCCACCACGGCACCCGAACTTACACCCGATAAAATATCAGGTTTTATACCTTGCTCTTCGAGCGCTTTCAGCACTCCGGCATGACACAATCCTTTTATCCCACCGCCACTCATGGCAATCCCAATAGGATAAGATTTGTGTGAAAACTGTTTTGCTGAATTCATATGTTTATCAATTAAATGTCGGATTATACAACCATTGCGCTATACGGAATATTTTGAAAATTTGGTCATCACCCGTTCGTAGTAGGTTTTGGAAACAGGAATATCAGGAGTATTGAGCGCATCCAGTTCCAGAAAAATACCTTCCTTGGTTTTTCGCAGTACTTTTACTTTATCCAAATTGACAATATACGAACGATGACAACGTACCAACGATGATTCTTTCGTTAAGTTTTCATCCATCCATTTTAGTGAATTACGAATCAGAAAATGAGATATTTTCAACTTATTGAGATAATGAATGGTAGCATAATTATCAGCCGAATCAATATACAGCAAGTGATCAGGCACGATAGAGATTTTTACGTCGCCCTTTTCGTCAGGGAATGCGATAAGGTTTTTCTTTTGATTATCGGATGTTTTGTCGTCCAACTTCAGTTTTTCTAGTATCAGATTTTTTTCGCGCCACGAAAAATACAACCATAAAATGGCATATGGCAACAACAAAATTAAAGAAGCGTGAAGCATGGAATCGTAGAAAATCTGGATAAAATCCCGATTGGCATTTTCCACCGGAATAAATTTAGTGAACAAAGCGTAGAACATCGACATGGACAATATCTCCGCTAAAACCCACGCTGAATATTGCAAATAGGATAATGAGTTCTTCCTAACATACAAAAGCATCAACATCCGGCTTACCACCACCACTAACATGCCGACAAGAACTATTAAACTGGCAAAAACGAAGAACTTGAAGTCAGAAATTTTATACCAATCCCTCGACCCGAACGGTTTGAAGATATTGATGAACAAGAGTGCAAAAACAGCGGTAAACAATATCAACCGGACGATATTGTTTTTCTCGTATAAATATTGGGGAATTTTAGTATTCACAGCTAAATAAGTTGATAGAATAACATTTACAAAAATAAAGTATTCTCCCCATACTAACAAGTACTAATCTCCGTAAGTCGCATTTTTCGTCCCGCTATTCGCCAATTCATCCCAAATAACCGAAATTTATCCCAACGCAACGCAAATTCTCCCACAAAATTGGAAACCGCCGAATGACGTTGTTCTTTTGTACTCACTATGATTCAGAAGGATATGAATTACACTCAACGAAATATGGCTTTAAACTCCCTTTTTAGGATGGGAGTGGATACACACATTGAAGAATCGAATATTGATATTCGTTTTTTCTCGTTTCGTAGCACATCATTTGCAAATAAACAGACCATTATTCCGTCCGAAGACAGAAGTATCAGCGAAAACATATCGTTTCAATATCCTGTTTTCCTACCTCATGGAATAAAAAGGGCGAACAAAGTCATCCTTTTGCAGCACGGTCTGAACGAGCGGAATTGGAATAAATACCTTAGCTGGGCCGAATATCTGTGCTCTAAAACGGGAAAACCGGTAATACTTTTCCCCATTGCGTTTCACATGAACCGTTCGCCGGCCAGCTGGTCGAATCCCCGCTCGTTGCAAATGTTACTTGAATCGCGTAGAAAAAAATATGGCGAGGATCGTTCGTTGAGCTTTGCCAATGTGGCGTTGAGCGAACGTATTGGCGAAAAACCATTTCGATTTTATAGCTCGGGCAGACAAAGCCTCGATGATTTAACTCAACTCGCATTGGAAATAAAACAAGGAAATCACCCACTATTTACCGAAGAAACTCAAATTGATGTGTTCTCCTACTCTATCGGGGCATTCCTTTCACAAATAACTTTTATGACCAATCCATTGGGATTATTCTCCGACTCAAAGTTGTTTATGTTTTGCGGAGGAGGTATTTTCAGTTCCATGGTCGGCGAATCGCGTGCCATCATGGATAAACCTGCTTTTGCGAAATTATTAAAATATTACACCTCCGACTTCACGGCTGAAAAAGCGAACAAAGCAGCGCGCGACAAAGGCTTTGAATCTTTTCGCAGCATGATTTCGCCGGAATGGGGTCAACCCGAAAGGGAGACTTTTTTCAATAAGCTCGGCAATCGGATTCGGGGAATTTCATTAGCAAAGGACAACGTTATTCCACACCAAGGAGTGGTGAAAGCACTTGGGGCATCCTGTGCTGCTAAGCGGATTGAACTGCTTGATTTTCCGTTCCAATACTCACACGAAAATCCGTTCCCAACAACCCTGCAAACAGACACAACAACGATAGACACTTCATTTATAACTGTATTCGACAATGCTTCACAGTTTCTGGCATAAGCAGAGGCATTTTCTATAGACCCATCTAAGTATTCGCTGTCAACCAGCAATAAAGTGAATGCGGGAGCACGCGATAGCTATCGGGATTTCCAAAATGCACAGCTTGTCCCGATTTGTCGGGGTCAGTCAGCCAATGAACGAGTGTGTTAGGGGTTGGGGCTTGGTTTTATTCGTTCGTTTTCAGTTCGTAATTTGTACTTCTTCCACCAAGTTCATTTTTCACGAGCATTCCTTTTTCAATCAAATCCTGAATGTCTCGTAATGCGGTATCTTGCGAGCACTTTCCTATTTTCGCCCATTTAGTCGTGTTTAGTTTTCCATCAAATCCGTCCAACAATAAATTCAGGATTTTGTGTTGTCTTTCGTTGGTAACAATTGACCTTTTCTTAACCCAAAAGAAGTGTTTGAAAATTATTTTTTCTAGTAGTGTTTCTGAATACTCTAAAGCGTGAAGTAAACTATTTAAATACCATTCCAGCCAATTTGTTATATCCAAAGTTCCACGTTGAGTTTTTTCGAGCATGTCATAGTACGAATTTCTTTCTTTTCGTATTTGAGTTGACATGCTATAAAATCTGTACGATTGTTCGTCGGAACGTGCCAGCAACATATCACTTATTGCACGTGAGACTCGTCCGTTTCCGTCTTCAAATGGGTGAAGTGTAACAAACCACAAATGTGCAATTCCTGCTTTTAAAACCATGTCAGTGTTTTGTTCCTGATTCAACCAATCTAAGAAAATCTGCATTTCATTTTCGAGTTGATTCGCCGGTGGTGCTTGATAATGGACTTTTTCTTTACCGAGTGCTCCTGAAACAACTTGCATTGGACCTGTGGAGTCGTCTCTCCAATTTCCTATGATTATTTTATACATTCCATTGTATCCGCCGGGAAACAATGCTGCATGCCATGAAAACAAACGGTCTTTGTCAAGTTCTTTGTCGAAATTTCTTGTCGCGTCAAGCAACATTTCTACAACTCCATCCACGTTTCTTTCAGAGTGTACCAATCCTGAAACATCAAGTCCTAAACGTCTGGCAATTGATGATCGAACCTGTTCAGGATCTAATATTTCACCTTCGATTTCAGTAGATTTAATGATTTCCAAGGTCAGGATTTCAAGATTCGCTTGGTCTCGAAGTTCAAAACCCAAAGCACCCATTTTTCCAATTAGTCTTCCTTGTTTGTTGCGCACAAGAGAAAGTATGGGTAAAAGTTTGTCACTATTCCACTCAAAAGTCGGCCAATTTTTATTTTCGTATATAAACATAGTTATTCTCCGCTAAATTTGCGGCTAATATAGGGTTTATTCTCCGCACCACAAAATAATCTACGCAAATAATGCGGACAATAACCGATTTAATCTCCGCATCTGTCATTTTTTGCGCCTTTGACGAGGTTATGGGCATTTGATGGTTTACTCTCGTTGGTAGTAATCGTTGGGTGCAGGAGCGTTCACTGTTGCCCTACGACAAAGTGAATTGAAAATCAGCGAAGCTAATGCGGGAGCTCCCGATAGCTATCGGGATTGCCGAAATGCACTGCTTGTCCCGATTTATCGGGGTCAGCCAGCCAATGACCCATAGGTGTTAGGGGCATTTTTTGCAGTTTATAGTTTGTTTTTTTCGTAAATGAGTGTGTTCTGTTGGATTGCTATTGTGTCGCCATCGTTCATTAAATTTAAATAGCTTTTATCAAATATATTATTTATGTCAGATCCCAAAAAATAGCCATATACGTTTTTTTTATAAAGACCATATGTCAAGATTGTAAAAGTTATTTTATTGTTCGTAATGGTTGCGTAATGACATGGAATGTATCTTACAAATTTAGATATACCTGTATTTTCGGAGATTTGAATTGTGTCTGCATGTAATGGTTTATATAATAAAAATTTTGGATAGGTAACACTTCCATAATAATCGATTGGTTGTGTATCTAAAGCAACTGATTCTAAATATGAAATTTCATTTTGAGTCTTCACCTTGAAAAAGACACTGTCACTACCATGAAATAGTATGATTTCAGTTGAAGATTTATATTTTAGTTTGTATAATTTACTCAGATCTTTTATAGAATCAAGATTTTGAATAAAAGAATGTCGAAAGTCATGGCGATTTATAAAATCTGCTATTATCTGCTTATTTACAATTTCACCACTTAATGTAAAAAGTTTAGTTTGCTCAATTTCATAATTTTTCGGAGTGTAAACGCCCAATTCTGTTACAGGTTCATCGTTGCAAGAAACAGTAAATATGATTACAAATAAAAGTCCTAATACTTTTTTCATTTCTTTTGTTTTTATTTAAAAGTCTATATTATTTATTCAATATTTAGTTCTTATTTGTCATTTGTCATGACACTAAATTAAATGTACGTCAAATCGTTTTTTGTTTTTTTTTAAATGCCCCTAACAATTCTGTATGGGTAACTGTGTTTCCCATATATTCGCATTATATTTTATAAATCGTAGAATCTGCAATTGCTTGCAAATTTTCCGCCTCAAAGACAAAAATTATTTATTTAATTAACCTCATTTTATTTAATTAATTTTCAATACACCACGGTCATTGCTTTATAAAAAATTCCCCCAACAACCGGGTATGGGCGGTGTTAGGGAGAATTGTCAGAAAGATAGTATAGCGAGAGTGAACATAGTGTTTGTTTCGTGGGTGACGTTACGCTTTAGCGTCCGGTTGCTGTGTGTTTTTGGCAGCGCGTTTATAAATAATGATGGAAGCTGCTTTGTACTTTGCATAGAAATCGGGTGCTTTGCGTTGAAACTGTGTTACCAGTCGGTCCAGCGTATTTTTCTTCAGGTCGGCTGCTTCGGCAAATAAGTCGGCAAGTTGTTGGGTGTATCCCGAGCGGTCGATTACGGCTTCGCGCGGTTCTGAATTTGCCGTTTTAAAGCTGGCGTACGAATCCTCCAACAGTTTTGTTTCGCTTGAGCTTATTCCTTCGTTGATCAAATCGCTCATACTAAGTTTATGAATTTCGTCCAACACTATGCCGGCGGTTATTATCAGATCGGCGTTGGTCAATCGGCCGATGGCCGCTTCTTTAAAGTTGACTTTGGCAGCCAGGTCTTTGTTGTTGCGCTCATTGGCATACGAGTATAAAGCTCCCGAAACGTCCAGCACGGAGTCGCTTAGTTCGTTTCGTAAAAAGCTTTTGTTGTCGGTGAACCCCGTAATGTTTTTTGCCTGTTGAATGCCGATGGCATCAATGCTGGTGTTTATTACTTCGAGGCGGTTAATGCCCGTTGCAAACGAAGGGATAAGGCTTACAACGGTAGGATTGTTTCGTGCTTCTGTTACTATCAGCTTGTTAGAAGCATGTTTTGCAGCTTGATAATTGTTCATATAATTTTATTTTAAGTTATTATACGCTGCAAATCTAAAATAAATATTTCATATTTACAAAAAAAACATTATTTTTTTTCGCAGTGTCTAATATTTTTTCATTTTCATGCTTTAAGTTATTTATTTCCCCTCATTTTTGCACATTTTTGGGTGTAATGTGTTGAGCAGGAGTTGTAATTTGTCGAGCGGTCTTTGTAACTTGTTGAGCGGTTTTTGTAATGTGTCGAGCGGGCTTTGTAACTTGTCGAGCGGCTTCTGAATTTGTTGAGCGGGCTTTGTAATGTGTTGAGCGGAGACGGGAGTCTGTTCAATAAACTGTGTCAGAAAGGATAATTATTAAAGCTATTTTGATATTTTTTCCACTGAATCTATGTTTCGATTAATTATTTTAAATTATATTTGCAGCCGTAGAAAACCTCTAACTATAATAATAAAAATCATGGACACTTTCCTGATCGTATTTGCCGGATTTTTGGTAATAGCCGGGGTAGTTGGCTGTATTTTCCCGAAATTACCCGGTACTCCGCTGTGTTATTTTGGGATTATTATTCTGCATTATAGTTCTGCAGCTCAATTTTCAACTCCTTTTTTTATTCGTTGGGGTTTAATTGTCATTTCAGTTCAAGGACTTGATTATTTAATTCCAACGTGGGGAAAACGAAAGTTTGGCGGAAGTAAACTAGGTGTGTGGGGGAGTTTGATGGGGATGTTGGCAGGGATGTATTTCGAAACGTGGGGAATTATTTTAGGTGCCATTCTAGGAGCTTTTGTCGGCGAACTAGTTGCCGGAAAAGAAAGCAACAAAGCCATTCATCAGGCTTTCAGTTCATTTGTATTTTTTATACTTGGCACTATTTCGCAACTCATGGTCGCGGGGATTTTACTTTATTATTATATTGACGAAATAAAATATCTTCTATAAAAACAAAGCCCTGAAAGTTTGAAATTTTCAGGGCTTTGTTTTATAATTACTTTATTATTTCAATCAGTTCATTTCGATCAACCAGCTTTTGTTCTCCGGTTTTCATATTTTTCAGCATCACCTTTCCTTCGTTCATCTCGGTTTCACCCACTATCGCCACAAACGGAATCTTTTTGTTATCGGCATAACTCATTTGCTTTTTCATTTTAGTCGGTTCTGGGTAGATTTCGGCATTCACTCCCCCACTCCGCAGTTCGCTAAGCCAGGGCAAGCTATACATCAACTCTTTTTCGCCAAAACTTACAAACAAGATTTTAGTTTGCTCCATCGAAGTTTCGGGATAAAGTTCCAGTTGGTTCAGCACGTCGTAAATGCGGTCGGCACCAAACGAAATGCCCACACCCGAAACGCCTTCCATTCCGAAAACGCCCGTCAGGTTATCGTATCTTCCACCACCGGTAATGCTGCCCATTTCCACATCCAGGGCTTTTACTTCAAAAATGGCTCCGGTGTAATAATTCAGCCCGCGTGCCAGTGTCAAATCCAGTTCAATGACAGTTTGCACGTTCATGGTGTCGCAAAGCCCAAAAATTGTTTCAAGCTCCGAAACTCCTTTCAATCCCACTTCCGAAGAGGCAAGAACTGTTTTTAGTTGGTTCAGCTTTTCAGCGTTACTTCCGCTGAGTTTCAGTATCGGTTGAAGTTTATCAATCGCCTCCTGCGAAATGCCTTTCGAGGCAATTTCCTCATTCACCTTTTCCAACCCGATTTTATCCATTTTGTCAATGGCAACGGTTATATCCGTAATTTTTTCGGCTTCGCCAATAATCTCGGCAATACCCGAAAGAATTTTCCTATTGTTTATTTTGATAACGACATTGATTTTCAACCGACGATAAACTTCGTCCACAATCTGAATCAATTCCAGTTCATTCAGCAACGAATCGCTTCCCACCACATCCACATCGCACTGGTAAAACTCGCGGTAACGGCCTTTCTGCGGACGGTCGGCACGCCAAACAGGTTGAATCTGGTAACGTTTGAACGGAAATGAAATTTTATCGCGATTTTGCACCACGAAACGCGCAAAAGGCACGGTTAGGTCGTAGCGCAATCCTTTTTCTGAGATTTTATTAATCAACTTAGCACTGTTCCTGCCGAGCAATTCTTCATTTTCCAGCCCGCTCATGAAATCGCCGGAGTTCACAATCTTGAAAAGCAATTTATCACCTTCCTCCCCGTATTTACCCATCAAGGTAGATAGATTCTCCATGGCGGGAGTTTCAATTTGCTGAAAACCATACAGACGAAATACGTCTTTAATGGTATTGAATATGTAGTTGCGATTGGCCATTTCCTGTGGCGTAAAATCGCGGGTTCCTTTTGGTATGGATGGTTTTTGTGACATAGCTTATTAACCTATTCTGTATTGGTATTTAAAAATAACGTGAAGATTAAAACAAGAAAAAGGCATTTCAAAATAGCTTTTGAAACGCCTTTTTTAAAGTTTTGAAAGCCAGAATTACTTTCTGATGCCCAATTCTTTGATAATGGCACGGTAACGTGAAATCTCGGTATCTTTCAAATAATTGAGAAGACGACGACGTTTTCCTACCAAAATAACTAGGGCGCGTTCTGTACTATAATCTTTTTTGTTTGACTTCAAGTGTTCAGTCAAATGGTTGATACGGTATGAAAACAATGCTATCTGGGCTTCTGATGAACCAGTATCAGTGTTAGACTTTCCGTATTTACCAAAGATTTCCTGCTTTTTTTCAGCTGTTAAATACATGATAATTTATTGAAAATAAATGTTTTAAAATACAAACTCAGCCTTGTACACTTCACAAAACTGCTCGTTTGATTTTGAGCTTGCAAAGATAAGTGTTTAATTCTGAATCACAAAGACATCCCGTCATTTTTCCAAAAAAAGTTTATTTACTTCTCCTTTTAAGCATTGTCCGAATATCCTTCTTTTTAGAATACGAAACATCTCAACCATATCATTCTATAAAAATTATCGTTTAAATGTATCGGCATATAAATTATTAAGCCATTTATACGGAAGTTTTTCAAAAAGATATTTACAGGTAATGACCGCCAAAATGCCAACTGCCGATCCTGCCAACACATCGACGGCAAAATGTTGCGAAAGATAAATGCGCGAAAATCCAACCAGCAAGGCCAGAACAAAATACAGAAAATGAAGTCCCGGCTTCCGGGTATAAAATGCCAACACCAGAAAAAATGCAAAAGCCGTGATGGTGTGTCCCGATGGGAAGCTTTGTGCTGTATAAAGGTGCTCTCCAGCAACTCGATGCAACTGAATAGACGGGAAATGCTGTTGAAAAAAAAGAATGGGTCGTTGCTCGTCAAACAAGCATTTTAAAGATTTTGAAAAAATGCCGCAGATGAGCTGTGATGCCACAATGAAAATGGTAATCCGATAATTATAAAAAATCAGTAATCCTGCGACAGCAAACGGAATCCAGTCGCCAACCAACGTGTAGTAATGAAAGAATATATCCAGAAATGGCGTGTGAACCGATGTCATCCAAAGATGCAAATCGGCCTTTGAATTGCCGATAATCATTCCCAGAAAAATCAGCACAAAAAGCAAATAAGGCACAAAAAAAGCAAGGAATTTTTTCATGTTCAACGTTTCTCAACTCTTGAAAAGCAAATGGTATTATTAATTTCAATATTGTTTATCAGTCAAATAAACAGTTTTAAGGCGTTTTTATTCCACGCAAAATTTCCCGTTTCCCGGGAGGACCAGGCAAGCGTTCCACTTTAAAACCGGCACTTTGCATGGCTCGTCGGACCACGCCTTTGGCACAATAAGTTGTCAGAACGCCTTCAAAGTTACAACATTTATACAACATTTCAAACTGCTCGGCAGTCCACATCTCGGGTTGCTTCTCCGGCGAGAAAGCATCAAAATATATCACATCGTATTCTTCCGAAAAAATGGTTTGGGTGAAATCTGCCTTAAACTTGCAAAGTGTAAAAAACGGACTGATTTGTACTTCTTTGTTCCAGGGAGAAGTATGCATTTTTTCAAAACAGAGTTTAAAATCAGGTGCAAGTTGGGCTGCATAATTGAGTTTCAATGCCGTTTCAACGGGCACCGGGTACAATTCAAGCGTGGTAAAATGAATGGGTGTTTCCGTCTTATTTGCTTCCAGCATAGTCAGAAAGGCATTCAATCCCGTTCCGAAACCAATTTCCAACACGTTGATTTCCGATTTTTGACATTTTAATAATCCTGCTTCAATAAAAATATGCCTCGACTCCTGAACCGCTCCGTGGGTGGAATGGTAACATTCATCAATGTCCGCTACAAACAATGTGTGGGAACCATCCTCGGTAATTCGTAATTCAGAATTCATAATGCATAATTATTACCAAACAAAAGTACGTAAAACCACGAAACAAAACAACCACCACAAATGCAGCGGTTGTTTTCGTTATCAACTGTCAATTGGAAATTGTCAACTGATTAATAGTTTTGCTTTTCTTCTTCGAAATAAGCTTGCGGATGAGCGCAGGTTGGACAAGCTTTAGGAGCTTCTTTGCCTACATGAACGTGTCCGCATTCACGACATTGCCAGGTTGTTTCCTCTTCGCGTGAGAAAACGGTTCCAGCTTCAACGCGTTCTTGCAAGCGACGGTAACGTTTTTCGTGTTGCGCTTCAACGGCGGCAATTTTACGCCATGCAGCTGCGATATTGGGAAATCCTTCAGCTTCGGCCACATCAGCAAAATGCGGATACAAATCGGTCCATTCTTCGTTTTCGCCGTTGGCTGCTTCTTTTAGATTTTCGGCAGTAGTTGAAATAATTCCTGCCGGATAAGAAGCAGTAATTTCGACTGCACCACCTTCCAGGTAGCTGAAGAATTTTTTGGCATGTTGTTTTTCTTGATCCGCTGTTTCCAGAAAAATGGCGGAAATCTGTTCAAATCCTTCTGTTTTTGCCACTTTCGCAAAATAGGTGTAACGGTTACGGGCCTGACTTTCTCCGGCAAACGATTTCAGTAAATTTTTTTCGGTTTCTGTTCCTTTAATACTTTTCATAACTGTATTTTTTAATGATGAATTTTTATTTCATAACGCAATAACGCTGCCTTACAAAAGTATAAAAAACTACTTACAAAATAAGAATGATTTCAATTTTATTTTTAGAAACCGATACAAAAAAATAAGATTGTACCAAGCTTTTAAATCTGTATCTTTGTATCCGCAAAAAATAACAATTTATGATCAGTTACCTACAAGTAGAAAATCTTACCAAATCGTTTGGCGACAATCTGCTTTTCGAAAATATATCTTTCGGCATTGCCGACAATCAGCGCGTGGCATTGATTGCCAAAAACGGAACCGGAAAAACTACGTTGCTGAATATCATTGCCGGAAACGAGGATTATCAGGGTGGAACCATTTCGTTCAAGCGCGACTTGCGCATCGGTTACCTCGATCAGAATCCCGATTTCCCTAAGCAACTTTCGGTGATTGATGCTTGTCTGCGCTCGGACAACGAGGCGGTACGAACCATTGCCGCTTACGAGCATTGCATGATGACCGAAAATCAGGAAGGGCTGGATCAAATCCTGGCTGAAATGGATTTGCACAAAGCTTGGGACTACGAAGCCCGTATCAAGCAAATTCTTGGCAAACTGAAAATCACCAATTTTGAACAACTGATTGGCGAACTTTCGGGGGGACAATTGAAACGGGTGGCACTGGCCAATGTGTTGATTGCAGAACCCGATTTGCTAATTCTGGACGAACCAACCAATCACCTTGACCTCGAAATGGTGGAATGGCTGGAAGATTTTCTGAAACGCTCAACCATGGCGTTGCTTATGGTGACCCACGACCGTTATTTTCTGGACCGCGTATGTACCAACATCATGGAAATTGACCATCAGGGTTTGTTTCAATACAACGGCAACTACTCGTATTATCTGGAAAAACGGCAGGAACGAATTGAAAGTTGGAATACAGAAAGTGAACGTACTGTCAATTTGTACAAGAAAGAACTGGACTGGATGCGCCGCCAACCACAGGCTCGCGCTCACAAAGCCAAATCACGTCAGGAGCGGTTTTATGATATTGAAGAACGCGCCAAGCAACGCCGCAACAACGACAAAGTACAGTTAGATGTTAAAGCCAGCTACCTTGGTTCCAAAATTTTTGAAGCAAAATACATTACGAAAGCCTACGGTGACCTAAAAATTCTGGATAACTTTTACTATAACTTTGCCCGCTTCGAAAAAATGGGCATCGTGGGTAAAAACGGTACCGGAAAATCGACCTTCCTCAAAATGCTGCTGGGTGAAGTAAAACCGGACAGTGGTAGTTTCGACATTGGCGAGACGGTGGTGTTTGGATATTACAGTCAGGATGGATTGGCTTTCGATGAACAAATGAAGGTGATTGACGTGGCACAGGATATTGCCGAAGAGGTAAGTCTGGGCAACGGCAAAAAAATGTCGGCTTCGCAATTTCTCCAACACTTCCTGTTTACACCCGAAACACAACACAATTACGTGTATAAACTCAGTGGTGGCGAGCGCCGACGACTGCATCTCTGCACCGTGTTGATGCGCAACCCAAACTTCCTGGTGCTTGACGAACCGACAAACGATCTGGACATTGTTACGCTAAATGTGCTGGAAGAATACCTGCAATCGTTCAAAGGTTGTGTGATTGTGGTGAGCCACGACCGCTATTTTATGGACAAAGTGGTGGATCATCTCCTGGTTTTCAAAGGCAATGCCGAACTGAAGGATTTCCCCGGAAATTACACCGATTACCGCGAATGGAACGAATTGATGGAAGAAGAGGAACGGGAGGAAAAGAAAGCACAAGAATCAAGAACCAAGAATCAAGAGCCAAGACTACAGTCGGCAGTCAGCAATCAACAAACGGCAGCGAAACGAAAACTGAGTTTCAAGGAGAAACAGGAGTTTGAGGCATTGGAAAAAGAAATTCCCGAACTGGAAGCCGAAAAAGCGGAAATCGAGAACCAACTGGCTTCGGGCACTTTATCGAGCGATGAGATTATCGAAGCCTCACAACGCCACGCCGAGGTGAATGACTTGATCGACGAAAAAACCATGCGCTGGTTGGAATTGAGTGAGATTTGATGACTATCGTTTAATCAACCTCATGAACACTGGTTCTTTCTTGAGTATTACACCAATATAAATACCCACTAAAACAGTTGACGGAATGAGCCGCAACCAGTGGTTCTGTATTGGGATAATTGTGGTAATCGCCCAAAATCCAATGCTAAGGCCAATGTACATTAAAATTCGCTGCATATTGTATGGCACTCGATAGTGTTTCTGTCCGATAAAAAAGGAGAGCACCATCATGGAAGTATAACAAAAAAATGTTGCCCAAGCCGAACCCATATACCCCAAAATCGGAATTAAAGT
>Ga0302215_10002158_pt1 | contig 13703 bp, 12 predicted proteins | sample II_Fen_N3_1_FD_194580 | JGI IMG/M metagenome (GOLD analysis project Ga0302215, IMG submission 194580) | Peat permafrost microbial communities from Stordalen Mire near Abisko, Sweden - II_Fen_N3_1 | ecosystem: Environmental > Terrestrial > Soil > Wetlands > Permafrost | place: Sweden: Abisko...
AGGAAGTTAGTAGCTTAAAGATTTAAGCTTAGAACAAAGAACAAAGAACAAAGAACCAAGAACCTGAAACACGAAACACGGAACGCGAAACACGGAACACTGAACGCGAAACGCGAAACACGAAACGCGAAACACGAAACACGGAACGTTTCATTCCCCTTTTTCGAGTGCAGCAATTTTTCCCAGACGTCGAATAAATCTTTCTTCCCTTTTAAAACAGGCATTGAGAAAATTCAATACCAGTTCTAATGCAAGGTTATAACCTGTAATTCGCCCTCCAAGACACATAACATTCATATTGTCATCTTCCACACCCTGATGGGCGGAGAAGGAATCTGTGATTAAAGCTGCACGCACTCCCGGAACTTTGTTAGCAGCAATACATGCTCCAACACCACTGCCACAGATAGCCAGGCCTCTGAATACTTCCTTGCTTGCTACCGCCTTAACCAATGGAATCACAAAATCCGGAAAATCATCCATAGTGTTCAATTCATAGGCACCAAAGTCGGTTACAACATAACCAATTTTTTTTAGTGCTGAGATAAGTTGCAATTTTAATTCAAACCCACCGTGATCACCTGCAATACCAATGTGCATCAGTTGAGCCTTAATCACCGGGCTTTCTTTTTCCAATATCATTGTTGATTCCATTTCCAATTGAGTATTTCAGGCATATCCACCCCGTTTTTTTCTATGTATTGTCTGTGTTCCAGGAGCTTTTCTTCCATTAGTTGTTTCAGGTTAGCACTTTTTAATCCGGGTTGTTGCAAGCGGTTTATCACATCCTGAACCAGATGAAACCTGTCGAGATCATTTAAAACCGTCATGTCAAAATAAGTGGTAATGGTACCTTCTTCTTTATAGCCCCTGACATGTATGTTCTCATGGTTCTTCCTCCTGTACGTCAACCGGTGTATTAACCACGGGTAACCATGGAAGGCAAAAACCACCGGTTTGTCGGTAGTAAATATAGCATCAAATTCAGGATCTGTCAATCCGTGGGGGTGTTCTGTGGCAGGTTCAAGCTTCATAAGATCGACTACATTCACTACCCGTATTTTTAAATCAGGCAGATGTTTGCGAAGTATGGTAACTGCTGCCAACGTTTCAAGTGTTGGGACATCCCCACAACATGCCATGACTACATCCGGTTCGGAGTCCTGAAAGCTGCCCGCCCATTTCCATATGCCAATTCCCTGTGTGCAATGTTCTATAGCATCTTCCATACTGAGCCATTGAGGGGCCTGATATTTGCCTGCAATAACAACATTTACATAGTTTCGGCTTCTCAGGCAATGATCCCAAACCGATAACAGGCAGTTGGCGTCAGGAGGAAGGTAAACGCGCACAATCGATGATTTTTTGTTTACCACATTATCAATAAAACCCGGATCCTGATGGGTAAAACCATTGTGTGCCTGCTGCCACACATGGGACGCAAGAAGGTAATTCAATGAGGCTATGTTTTTACGCCATGATAAACCTGCACTTACTTTTAACCATTTGGCATGTTGGTTAAACATTGAATCGATGATGTGGATAAATGCTTCATAACAATTAAACAACCCATGTCTTCCTGTAAGCAGGTATCCTTCCAGCCAACCTTCACATTGATGTTCGCTCAGCATCTCCATGACTCTTCCATCTGGTGAAAGAAATTCATCATTCTCCCTGATTTGGGCATCCCATTGCCTGTTGGTCACTTCAAAAACAGCATTCAGACGGTTTGAAAGTGTTTCGTCCGGTCCGAAAATTCTAAAATTACGTTGCTTTTGATTGAGTTTGATCACATCACGCAAAAATACACCCAGTTCATGTGTATCTGCTGCATGTACTGATCCGGGAGACGGAACCTGTACTTCATAGTTTCTGAAATCGGGCATATTTAGGTCGTGAAGCAATAATCCGCCATTGGCATGAGGATTTGCACCCATTCTATGGTTACCCTTCGGTGCCAGTTCTGCTAATTCAGGGAATAAACTTCCATTTGCATCGAATAGTTCTTCCGGTTTATAACTTCTCAACCACTTTTCAAGAAGTTGCAGATGATGGGGGTGCTCTGAATCTACCAAAAGCGGAATCTGGTGAGCGCGGAATGTACCTTCGTTTGGTACTCCATCTACTTCTTTTGGTCCCGTCCAACCCTTTGGCGAATTAAATACAATCATGGGCCAGCGTGGACGTGTTGCATCGTTGTTTTTTCTGGCTTTACCCTGTATATGTTTAATTTCTTCAATAGCAATTTCTAATGTACCTGCCATAAGTTGGTGCATGGTTTCCGGATCATTGCCTTCAACGAAATACGGTGTCCACCCGTAACCCCGAAAAAGTTGGTCCAGTTCCTCATGAGTCATACGGGCAAATACCGTTGGGTTTGCAATTTTGTAACCGTTCAAATGCAAAATTGGTAAAACAGCTCCATCGGTTATTGCATTGAGAAATTTATTCGAATGCCAGGCTGTTGCCAACGGTCCTGTTTCAGCTTCACCATCGCCAATCACGCATGCAACAATCAGTTCAGGGTTGTCAAATGCAGCTCCAAAAGCATGGCTCAGAGAATATCCCAATTCGCCACCTTCATGGATTGATCCGGGGCATTCGGGTGAAACATGACTTGGTATTCCTCCCGGAAATGAAAATTGAGTAAATAGTTTTTTTAATCCGGCTTCATCTCTGCTGATATCCGGATAGATCTCGCTGTAAGTGCCCTCTAAATAAGTATTCCCAACCAAAGCAGGTCCTCCGTGGCCGGGTCCTGAAATATAAAACATATCCAGGTCATATTTTTTTATAATCCGGTTTAAATGAACATAGATAAAATTCTGTCCGGGTGTCGTTCCCCAGTGACCCAGTAACATAGGCTTTATATGACTCTGTTTAAGTGGCTCACGAAGTAACGGGTTGTCGTACAGGTAAAGTTGTCCAACCGACAGGTAATTGGCAGCACGCCAATAAGCATTCATTTTTTGAAGGAGATCCGGGGATAAAGGTTTCTTGTTTGTTTCCATCGATCTTTTTTTTAATGATTTAATGTTTTGATTGTTGGATAATCTGAATAACCAACTCTGTTATGGACAGAAAAAAAACTTAAATGCTTTGGATAATATCTTTTGAATACAACTTCATGCTTTAACGAAATGTCATGCAAGTTTTAAGATGTATTAAATTAAAACAAATTGAAATTGGAATTGCCTTCAATTTCATAAAATTAAATCATATTTAACAAAATTAAATTTATGCACGCTGTTTTATGAAACTTCAATTCGATCATTTAATGTTGTCTTAAAAACGATATGAATGTAGAAGTTATTTAAAAACGAAATATATTGCCACATGAAATTCTGTTTACTATTCATGTTTGTGGATTAACCTGACTAGGATATCTGTTGAAATCCCGGTCGGCAGGTTTATTGAAATAATCGAATGATAACTTATTGGCCGACCATTCTGTCCAGGAGCGCATGTGTATATGTTTTTTTGAGAAAGTAGTTTTGATTGCATTCATTAAAATGACGGGAGCTATTCTGAACCAAAAAAACATGAACCCTTTTTCATTTAATTGGAGGATATGCCAAATTCATGTCTCAACAAATCAATATTGTTGATTTGTTTTAATCCCAGTAAAATGCCAATGCCCGGAATGGTGATGGCAGAACAACGATTAAACCGGTGAGTATTTAACGTGTAAACCCTGATTCCTTTAAATGTGCGGATTTTCAACGGTTGATTTTATGATCGTCACGATTTTAAGCAGATGATTACACATGTTATTATATTCCTGTCACAGGAATAACTGATTACATGCAGACATTCAATTTCGTGTAAGTAGCTTAAATTTATTATAACGAGCGTCCTTCATACACCCGTGAAACAGAATATGGTTCAATGTCACCTTCAAAGGTCAGTTGCCCGGCACTCAATCCGCTTAAACGTGCCGTTGAATTTCCCCAGGTGTCAATGGAAAAGAACAGGTCATAAATTCCAATGGATGTCATTACGTTGATAGACAGGTTGAACGATTTTGTCTTTTTGTTTTCAGTCAATTCCCAACGCGATATTTTCCCTTTTGCAGTAACTCCTCCGACGCCATTGGGACCATTCCGAAAATCGGAACCCACCTGTATAATGGCGGTAGTTGAATCGATCGCAATAAAATTGATGGTTGAATTTACTATGTGACGATGACCATACCGGTCCTGAAGGTAGTTGGCTTCCAATACAAAATCCCTGTTTTCGAGCATGTATTTATTCAGCTCGTATTGTTTTTCGGTTACAGAGTCTTCTTTTTCTTTTGCAGTCAACTTTACACGGTGCCCTTCTTCCTGTGCAAATAAGGTGCCTGTCAAAAGGATAATAAGTAGTATTACAATTGTCTTTTTCATATCAAAACCCTTTCATTTTATTTGTAATTCTAACCACAAGATTTATTCCATATTCCAATAAATTAAAGATTTTTTAAATCTCCACTTCTAAAAGTAATTGAATTTAAATCTACAAGGGCTTATGTTATACTTCTTTAAACTCAACTTTGTACAGAATGCATCTTTAGAAGGTATTTATTTCAATAATATTATTTTTAATTATACCAATGATCCGTGTTTTCATTAGCATCTTTTCTTAAATAAAGTCGAAAGTGTCAATCACCCTGAGACTAATCAGGTCTTGTCTCTTATTTCTGATACTGGAATTAGTCTTTTCACAGGGTTTATTTTATTGCAAAATTAATCCTAATGGTAATGGATGCTTTCTTGTTTTTAGAAGAAGTATTAAATGCACCCCCATAACTAAAGTCTTCATTGCTGTTGGGTGCTGTAATTTGAAATACACCCATGTCAGCCTTCAATATTTTCCCCAACGAACCGCCCGAATTTTCGGCTATAGTTGCTGCTCTTTTTTTTGCATCGGCACTTGCTTTTGCCAACAAGTCAATCTTAAGCTCGGATAGTTTGGTGTAGAAATACGAAGGTTCCAGCGAACTGATCTCGATGCCGCTTTCAATGAGTTTAGTCACTTCCCGGGAAACCACTTCCACCCGGTCTATATTCCGGGATTCAACTGTAACAGTTTGAGTGAGTTTATAACCTGCAAAAACTGAAGCAATTTGTTTCCCTTCATCATTCCGCTTAATATCAAACTCTTTTTCAATGCTTATTGATGAAAAAACGATTTCACTTTCATTTATTTCATTCGATCTTAAATACTGCCTGACATTTACTTCATCGTTCTTGATCAGTGCGTAAGCTGCTTTCAAGTCAAGCGATTTTCGCTGGTATTCACCCCGCCACACGATCAAATCACTGGCAAAACTCTTTTCGGCAAGTCCGGTAACCGAGATAGTCACCTGTTTGTTGAACTTTGATTTGTATGCTCCGGCAAAGATGACTGCTGTAATGATCAGGGCTAAAGAAATAATAAGGGTAGGTAAATAGCCTTTTGAAAACTGAGGATTCATTTTTTGTTCCATTTGATTGATGTGATTTTAAAGTTTACTTGTTCTTTTTGTTGATTGAATGTTTCCAGGTGTCGCTGTCTCCCGTACTTCTACGCTCGTACCTTCTCCCGAGAGGATCGGACATTTCCGTGCAATGCTCAGTGCATCCTTTTCATTTTTTGCCAGAATAATGATGTAACCTGATACAGATTCATTATTCGAAGTATACGGTTCTCCGTTTATTCGGTTCATCGATCTTAATACAGTTCCGCTGTTGGAAAGATGATTGCCGCCATCAGCCAGTTGCCCATGAGCCGATATGTCGTTTATCCATTCCATCCAATCCTGCATGTAAATATCCATTTGCCCGGGGGTTGGTTGCGCTTCAGGGGTAGTAATATCCATCCTGAACAACAATATAAATTCTTTCATAGGGTAGTGTTTAAATTGTTATAAATTGAAGTGCATAATAACTATTGATTATTTTGTTTCTTTGTCCAGTTTCTTTAAAACCTCTGCCACAAATACATTCCCGGAATCATAAAACAAAGTCCGGTTAGCCAAATAGCGTGCCAGTACATCCTCTTTCATCATATAGGCACATTCCGTAAGATATTCCAGGGCCTGACAATAAATCGGTTCTCCTTTCATATCCTGCATACATATCATACTTCGGCTAATTTCATAATATGCCTGGTCAAACAATGAATTGTCCATGTATAGAGTTCCCAATTTCCAATAAGCTTCACGGAACCATAAATCAACCGGAATATTATTTTCGGATATCTCGTAGATAGAATCCAACATGTTGACAAGTCTCTTGTAAACCTTGTAACTCTCTTCTTTATTCTCCCAATAAGAAGCCCGTGCGTAATTATTCAGTATAAAAAGATTGCCGGGTTCTTCCACCAGGGCCTTTTTCAATATTTCAATCGCTTTAGGATACTCCTTAAACTGGTAATACTCTTTTGATTGTTTTATCTCCGGGTCAAAACGATCAGAACAGGATTCAGGTTCTGCCTGAATTTCGCCAATCTGTTCACCCTGATAAACTGAATCTCCTTCAGTTTTTATGAATTTTGTATTGTCTATATGTATAAAATTCACATTCTTCCACTCATTCATAACCGGTATGTCCGGCACTAAATATCCGGTTTCTTTCACCTGACCAATCCCTGAAAACCAGCATAATATCATAAAAATTAGTATCAGGGTTTTAGTTAGTTGCATATTCATTATGTTGAAGTTATATTTTAAAATACGATCTATTCCGAATTTGATTTAAGTAAGTCATTCCCCTGCAAATTAATTTGATTCGAATGAATGCTTTGTTTTATAAAAATGAACAATAACACATATTTCTTTGCAAATATAGATAATATATGAATATAAGATATTAAAGCACAATTTATATTTATAAATATTTACAAAAGTCTGAACATTCTGTTGCGGTAGTTGGTAGTAGGTTGTTGTCGGGAAGAAGGTTTTTTAAGACAAAGTTGGTAGTGGAAGCTTGAATGTGTTAATCTGAATTTGCTCCATGCTTGGTCCATGTTTCGTCCACATCCGGTTTGGCAGTAATTAGTAAATAATCAGTAAATAATCAGTATATAAACTGTATATAAACTGTATTCATTTAGATTCTGATTATTTACAGGTTACATAATAAGTACAATCTATTTATTTTTAATTAAATTGCAAACCGGATACGGACCGGAGGCGGAACTAAGGTGGAGTTATTTAATAGAATATAGTATGTAATTGATGGTTGATTGCAAGTAGTCAGTAGTGGTATCAAAAATGTTATGTGTCGGCTGGAGGAAAATGGAAGGATTAAATTTACGAAAAGGTTTAATAACCAGGTAAAATTCTATTTAGTTGTGATTGCAATTATGAGAAACAAATTTGCACTTATTGCGGATGATCATTTAAATTTTTAATCGGTTATATTAATTCCCAATGAGGAAATCATAAGTGTCAAAAAATCAGGCTTATAGTAGGTTTATTAATCACTAATCATTATTCCATATCTCCCAGGCAGCTATCGCCTGACCGACCAGCATGTTTTCACCATTCAACCCGATGGCTCCCATTTCTTTTCCTCTGTTCAGGAATAATGTTTCGTACGGATTATACACAACATCAAATAACAGATGATTTGGTGTCAGAAACTGATATGGTATGGCAGGGCATTCGGCTATGTGAGGAAACATTCCTACCGGTGATGCATTGATAATTAGTAAGTTTTCGGATAATATCTCTTTATTGAGTTGTGAATAGGTGAGTATTCCCGGTTTTGCGGTACGTGAAACGAAAGTAGTCATAATTCCACTCTTGCGAAGAACGTAATCGATGGCTTTGGAAGCTCCACCTGTTCCAAGGATAAGCGCTTTTTTGTGAATTGGTTTTAAAAAAGGTGTAATTGATTTTTCAAAACCTATGGCATCCGAATTAAATCCCTTGAACCTTAAAGTTCCATCACGACGTATGAACTGAATCACATTTACGGCACCGATTTCAGCTGCCGTTTGATCCAGTTCGTCCAGGAAAGGAATGATTTGTTCCTTATAGGGAATAGTAACGTTTAATCCGCAAAGATCAGCTTTGTTTTTCAGCACAAGAAATTCAGAAATATCCTGCAAAGCGTATAATCCATACGAAGCATCAATTCCTTCTTTCTTGAACTTATCAGTAAAAAATATTTTAGAAAATGAATGAACAAGCGGAAAACCAATTAACCCAAATTTTCTCATGCTTTGATCTTCTTTTTTGAGGTAGTTTTATAAATTAACCAACCCAACAGGAAAACGCCTATGCCAATAAATACATACGATAGTTCATGGCTGTATTTGTTGATAAGTTCCTGCTGACCATGCGCCAGGTAACCCATCAATGCAAGGACGCAGTTCCAGAGTCCGGCTCCAAGTGCAGTATACAATACGAAACTCAAATAATTCATTTTTGCCAATCCGGCAGGGATAGAGATCAGGTGGCGGATTACCGGGATAAGCCTTCCGATAAATGTAGATGTCTTGCCATGTTCATTGAAAAATGCTTCTGCCTTTTGTATTTTTGTACTGCTCAGCATCAAAATTTTCCCCATTTTACTGTCGGCAAATTTATAAATAACATATCTTCCAAGCCACATGGACATAAAGTAATTGAATGAAGCACCGATTATAGCACCAAGTGTTCCGAAGAGTATGATCAGAAAGATATTCAACCGGCTGTCGGGTTCCAGGGCAATATAAACTGCCGGGGGAATAACCACTTCGGATGGAAGAGGCAGGATGGAACTTTCGCAGGCCATCATGGCTGTAATAGTAAAGTAATTGGTATTGACCTTGTACCACCCTTCAATTTTCTGGATAATGGACAGGGTGTCGGCGGAAGTACTAACCGGAAGTTCAACCGGAGTCGCTTTTAATGCTGTAATTGAAAAGATCAGGAATAAAGAGAATAGAATTTTCTTGGTCATGTCTTAGTTTGTAGTTAGTAGTATGTAGTTATATGTTTATAGTCGATAGTTTTATGCTATACAGACTTTGAAAAATTTTGTCATTAATATTTGAAAATCGGGGCATGCATCATCAGTCCTTAAATTTAATTCCTTCAATTATGTCTTCCATAGCCTGAATGGTTTTGTTTTCGCAAGTTTATTCAGAAGAGGGAATATTATCCATCATCAAATGGAATATGTTGAAGGATCTTTCTAAGAATCCAACTGTTTATATATCCAGCAAATTTAAATTAATTGCTTCGGGGCATAGTTCAAGAAACAAAGTTGCAGCTGTTTCGTTTTCATCAACCGCCTTACGAAGGAATACAATGGCCTTGTCCATATTCCCTGTTTTATAATAGGACACAGCAATGAAGAGCTTGATAAACTCCAGGTTTTCATCCAATTCATTGGCTGCCAGGTAATATTTAACTGACATCTCAAATTCGTTTCGTTCAAGGCAAATGTTGGCAATAGCCATCAAAGTATCAGCCTGGTCGGGATCAATCGAGATTGCTTTGAGATATGAGATTAATGCATTGTCAATGTCTTCAAGTCCCACGTACGCTTCAGCCAGGTATACCCATGAATCGGCAGCATTTTCATTGATAGCCAATGCCTGACGGATATAGGTCATGCTTTCGATATATTTTTCCTGTTCCAACAGGCAGATTCCAATGCCTGTAAGTGCATCGTAATTATCGGGATGGGCATCCAGGGAAAGCCTGTAATATGAGATGGATTCTTCATATCGTTCGAGCTTTTCATAACATTCAGCAATGAAAATATCGGTTTGCCATCCGAATGATGTCATCTTTTTATAATCCTGATACACATCAATGGCCTTTTCAAACAGATCGAGCTGGAAAAGTACATGTCCTTTCTGAATGCATGAGAGTGTATCGTTTTCGTCAATGGCCAGTGCAAACTCGTACGCTTCGAGCGCTTTAGGGAATTCCTGCAGGGCAAAATAAAGTTGACCCAGGTTAAACCACGCTTCATTGGCAAAAGGATCAATCTCCAGGATACGGTTATTTACAACAATTGCCTTGGCAAAGTCATCATTCTGTTCATAGCAAAAGGCCAGTTCGTACAGCAAATCGACATTCTGGTCGTTATGCCTGTCACCTTTTTCGAGCAATCTTAATGCTGTAATATAATCCCCCTGTCCCAGGTAGATGAAAGCAACATCCAGGCATACATTGTCCAGGTCGTCCGATTCATCGCTTATGAGCTTATCGGCCAGGTTACGTGCTTCCTTAGTCCGTTCGAGTTTGATAAGGACTTCTATTTTTAATAATACAACTTCGTAATCGGTTGTTTCGGCGAGTTTGTCGAGTATCCGGATGGCTTTTAAATCATCGCCGGTAGCCATATATATTTTAGCACGCTTGGTTTTAAGCGCGGTATTGTTTGGATGTAATTTTAGTCCGAGCTCCAGGGCGTTGGTGCATTCTTTGGTTCGTCCTTTCCGCAGGTAGTATTCTACTATGCTTTCCAGTTCTTCCACATCAAAGTAACCCGGAGCAGTTCCTGAAAGGAATTGTTCGTATCTTTTGACAATGTCACTGGATTCATCATCCACCGGAAATAATAATTTACGGTTCATATTATTCAATTTTGTTACAAAAATAGTTCTTTAAGCTCAATTAAATAAACTGTTTACATAAAAGTTATTAACAAAACAATCAGGTAGTTTGTGTTTTTAATATACGAAGCTTCATTTTTTTACGTTTTAAGAATTATACTTAAACGAATTGAGGGGTGAAAAGTTTGAAATAATTGCTTTCAGCGCCTGTTTAGGAGAAGGTGTACATGATGCACCGAAAATTAATTTGACCTTTCTGGATTAAATTGTATCTTTGCCTAACCGGATAACTAAACTGTTTTCTTATGCATTTTTCAGAATTGTTCACACACTGTCCGGCCTGCGGATCGAATAAATTTATTCAACATAACGTAAAATCAAAACGTTGCGGGAGTTGCGGATTTGTTTATTATATCAATCCGTCAGCAGCAGTGGCATCGTTTATTGTAAATGAGTCGGGAGAATTATTGGTTTGCGTGCGTGGAAAGGAACCGGTTAAAGGTACCTGGGATTTGCCCGGCGGCTTTGTGGATGCTGATGAATCGGCCGAAGATGCTGTCAGACGGGAGATAGCCGAAGAATTGCAGGCAAAAGTAGTGGAGGCTAAATATCTGTTTTCTTTGCCCAACGAATACGAATATAACCTTATGACCGTTCCTACTCTGGATATGTTCTACCAATGTGTTCTGGATGATACAACTCGTTTAACTCCTTCCGATGATGTGGCAGATTGTTTTTTTGTTCCATTGAAAGATATAAACCCGGAAAAGTTTGGGTTGAAATCTATCCGGAAAGCAGTGGAGAAGTTTATAGTTGGTAATTGGTAATAGGTAGTTGGTAGTGGTAGTGGTGAGGAGTGAGGTGGTTGACCTGCTTATAAGGGTAATAATCAAATAAAATGAATGAAGTTTTTCGCACAAAAATCAGTTGGCTGACTGCCTTGTGTTTTTATCTTTGTTATATATGAGTAAATTGTAGCTGAATATATTGAACATAAATTAATTTTTTTGAGAGCATGATGAAAAAAATAATCGTTATACCTGTAATGTTAATCCTCTTTTCGATTGGTTTAAAAGCTCAGCATACCCTGATCTTTACAAATCAGGATGTACTCTTCAATCAGGGTAAAGAATTCTTTTCGGAGCACAAATATGCTGCTTCTACCCGAAGCTTTGAGGAATACCTGAAAAAAACAAGCCCTATACAGGCAGGCCAGATTCAGGAGTCAAGATATTACCTCGCTGCCAATGCCTTTGAATTGCGGCAGGATGATGCTTTGCAACAATTACAAAGTCTGCTGGATCTATATCCATCCATTCCTTTCAGGGACGAGACTAATGCCATGTTGGGTACCCTGATGTTCGAAAAGAAAGACTATGTGAAGGCACTGAGCTATTTCAATGAAGTGAAAGGTGAGCGGTTGGGCGAACGTGAAAGAGTAAATTTTATGTTCAACAAAGGATATGCATGCCTGGAAACTAAAAGCTATAAAGATGCATTGCCTGTTTTCAAGGAGCTAAAAGAAATGGATACCAGGTACAAACTTTCGGCTACATATTATTATGCTTATACACAATACTGCCTTGGAAACTATGCAGAAGCATTGCCTGATTTCCTGAAGCTGGAAGATAACCCGGCATATAAAAACATTGTTCCGTATTATGTTGTCCAGATTTATTATGCACAAAAAGAGTATGATAAATTAAGTGAACGGACTGAAAGCCTGCTTAAAAATAACCCTGACAACAAAAATAATGCTGAAATATACCGCATTGCAGGTGAAATGGCTTACCGGAAAGGGGATTATGCGAAAGCAATCACGTATCTGAGAAATTACGAAAAGCTCTTCCCACAAGTGTTACGCAATGATATGTACTTATTGGGAATGTCATATTTCGAAACGAAAGATTACCTCAATGCTGTTCAGTATTTGTCAAAATCGACTACTGAAAAAGACGAAATGACAGAAAATGCCTACCTGCATATCGGGAATGCATATGTCAGGCTTTATGACCTGACCAATGCCCGCCTTGCCTTTGAAGCATCGTTGCGTACCAATTTCAATAAAACTGTCAGGGAAGAAGCGTTATTTAATTATGCACTTACTTCCTATGAAACCACCTCGGCATTTGGAGAATCGGTTTCTGCATTCGAACAGTACCTTACTGAATTTCCGAATTCAAAATACACCGACAAAGCCTATGATTACCTGGCATCGGTGTATATGACCTCCAAGAACTATGATGCAGCTTACCAGTCGGTTTTGAAAATAAAATCACCAAATGCCAAACTCCTGGAAACAAAACAATACCTGCTCTATCAGATAGGTACGGAAGCTTTTGCTGTGAATAATATGGAAAAGGCCATAGAGTATTTCTCGCTTTCATTGCAAAGTTCGGCATCCGGCAAATATTCGGCAGAATGCCTGTACTGGAGGGCCGAAAGCTATTACAGGTCCAATCGATCAGAACTGGCCATTACCGACTTGAAGGCATTTTTCAATAATCCTTATTTCCGTCAGAACACCAACAAGATAACTGCAAATTATACGTTGGCATATGCCTTTTTTTCATTGAAAAATTATAGCCAGGCACTTGTATGGTTCCTGAAATATGTGGATGCCGAATCAAACGAAGGAGCAACAACCTATTCGGATGCATTGAATCGCATAGGAGATTGCTATTTCAACGCCCGCAGCTTTGCAAAGGCTCAGGCGTATTACAGCAAGGCGGCTTCCGTAAGTCCGAATACTGCCGATTATGCTATGTTTCAGGCAGGTTATGTGGCCGGTCTGCAAAAAAACTATACCGGTAAGATTGCCAAGCTGGAAAGCCTGATCTCACAATATCCTAAATCGGAATATACCGATGATGCCCTGTACGAGGAAGGTCGTGCCTATTTGATGATGGAAAATAATCAGAAAGCCATTGAAACCTACCAACGATTACTCGATAACCAACCGTCCAGCGACCTGGCTCGAAAAGCAGCCCTTGAAATTGGTATGATCTATTTTAACGATAAAGATTATGCACGCGCTATTTCTTCTTTCAAATATGTTATAACTAAATATCCGGGTACGGAAGAATCGTTTACTGCACTTGAAAGCCTGGAAACTGTGTATGTAGAAAGCAATGATGTCCCTTCTTACCTGGCATATACAAAAACGCTGGGACTGAAAATCA
>Ga0302215_10002161_pt1 | contig 13689 bp, 10 predicted proteins | sample II_Fen_N3_1_FD_194580 | JGI IMG/M metagenome (GOLD analysis project Ga0302215, IMG submission 194580) | Peat permafrost microbial communities from Stordalen Mire near Abisko, Sweden - II_Fen_N3_1 | ecosystem: Environmental > Terrestrial > Soil > Wetlands > Permafrost | place: Sweden: Abisko...
CGGGATTGGGGGTTGGGGGGTCATAATATTTAATTTACTAATTTTCATTTACTATTTGATAGAAGGAATATCATTATTTAGTTTCATTTAATTGATCATTTCTTTCTTCATACTTCTAACTACCAACTACAAACTACCAACTTCTTTCTACCGACTACCGACTTCTTTCTACCGACTACCTACTACTAAGAGAAAAAAGACCCCAAGCCCCAAATGGGGATGTAAATTACTATCGTATTCTATACATTCTCTTAAAAACATCTTCTTCAAAATTTAAAATCTACTTTAACCCGTTCTTACTCCCCTCCCGATAGCTATCGGGATTGGGGGTTGGGGGGTCATAATATTTAATTTACTAATTTTCATTTACTATTTGATAGAAGGAATATCATTATTTAGTTTCATTTAATTGATCATCTCTTTCTTCATACTTCTAACTACCAACTACAAACTACCAACTTCTTTCTACCGACTACCGACTTCTTTCTTTCGACTACCGACTTCTTTCTACCGACTACCTACTACTAAGAGAAAAAGACCCCAAGCCCCAAATGGGGATGTAAATTACTATCGTCTTCTATACATTCTCTTAAAAACATCTTCTTCAAAATTTCAAAAATCTACTTTAACCCGTTCTTACTCCCCTCCCGATAGCTATCGGGATTGGGGGTTGGGGGGTCATAATATTTAATTTACTAATTATTCATTTAATATTTGATCGAAGGAATAGCATTATTTAGTTTCATTTAATTGGTCATCTCTTTCTTCATACTTCTAACTACCAACTACAAACTACCAACTACTTTCTACCGACTACAAACTACCAACTTCTTTCTACCGACTACTTTCTACCTACTTTTTCAACCCGCATACCAATGTCATTAATTCCATTCAGGATAGTATCCCGCATGCCATGAACTATTTTATAATGGTATATCCCAATTTTTTTAAAACGAACATTTTGCTGATACAAGACAGGCATTTCCATAATTGATCCGATCCCTGAACCAAGCCACTTACCTCGTTGGTCAGCCAGATAACATTCGATTGAATCTTTTGATTGTATTTTATCAGGAGTTGTTTTACTCAGGAAAAGCCATAAGTTTTGATAGGGGTATTCTCCTCTGTTTCGAATGTTTAAATAGACATTATATGTTGCCAGAGTATCATTAATAGGAATGTCAAATCCATACAGACTATCTTTACTCCAACCTTTGGAATTAATTGCACTGTATTGGAAATACACATCGTTACTTGTACAGGCAACAATCAGAAGCGAAATGATAATCGCCCAAAAACATTTATTCATCTTTTTTACTGCTTTCTGATTCATTTTTCTTTACGGGTTTTTGAAATCTGGGAGCACTAACCTTCGCTTCTGCCAATTCAGGTTTTGCAACCTGGGGTCTGCTTACAGGTCGTTTATTTGATTTTCCACTATGACGTTTTTTAGTAGTATCAAAACGAGTGAGACTATCCTGCCCTACACCATTTTCATAATCAATTGGTGTTGGTATAATTTCATCATCGGCATGATCATCCAAAAACTCAGGTTTTGATCCTTTTTTGTTTAATGCAATAATTTCTTTCGCACGTCTGGCAGTAATAGCAACTACATTTGCGCCAAAGTTCTGAGAAGTTGAATAGGATATAATACCTTTAAAGACATCTGTTTTAAAATGAAAGTAGGTATTATCTAATGTTTCAAGTTGAATTTCTTTAGAAGGGAAATTTTTAATTGCATCCATATACGAATCCAATTCATAATTCATGCAACATTTCAGTTTGGCACACTGGCCTGCAAGCTTTTGAGGATTAAGTGAAATATCCTGATACCGTGCTGCACTGGTAGATACTGAATTAAAGTTCGTCATCCAACCCGAGCAACATAATTCGCGTCCGCAAGGGCCAATACCACCAATTCTTCCGGCTTCCTGACGTGCTCCAATTTGTTTCATTTCAATGCGTACACGAAAAGTTTCGGCAAAAACTTTTATCAATTGCCGAAAGTCAACACGTTCATCAGCAATATAATAAAAAATAGCTTTGTTTCCATCACCCTGATATTCGACATCCCCGATTTTCATATTCAGGTTTAAACTTTCAGCGATCTGACGGGCTTTAATCATAGTCCCCTGTTCCTTGCTTTTAGCCTCCTGATATTTCTCTAAATCGGTTTCTTTTGCTTTGCGATAGACACGCCTTACTTCTATTTTATCGGGATGTACATTGTATTTTTTCATTTGTAACAGCACCAGCCTTCCAACTAAAGTGACGTCGCCAATATCATGCCCCGGTGAGGATTCCACAGCAACAACATCCCCTTTTTCAAGAGGAATTTTTGTACTGTTTAAAAAGTATCCTTTACGTGTATTTTTAAACTGGACTTCAACAAAATCTGTATCGGTCTGTGTTTCGGGCAAGTCGCACATCCAGTCGAATGTGCTTAGTTTTTGTGTAGAATTGCGATTACAACCCTTTTTATTCATTCGGCATCCGCCGGTATCTAGTTTATAATCCATGATGTATCTTTATTATTAAACCGCGGAAGTGCTTTTCTGAAAGATTCCCTGCGATATTTTTAAATTCTTGTTCTTTGTTTTCATTAATATCAACCAATCAACCAATCAACCAATCAACCAATTAACTAATTAACCAATATCATTTCTTCAGTAACATAATAACTTTCAATGACAGGTCAAAGAAAACCATTTTTGCATTCACATTTTGTTCAATATGTTTTTCACACAATGCAAATTCGGTCATGATATCTTCCACATTCCGTTCATTGATAAACGGGGAAAATCGATTCGTAAAATCAGCTTCGGTTGAGGTTAGATAATTCAGTTTCGGTTGTTTTAAATTATGTATAAAGTTTTCACGAGTCATGCGTTGAGCGTAACTCAGAAAATTCTTCTGACGTTCACGGCCCATGGTCGCAGCTGCCATATCATCCGACCATTTTTTCAGTGTTTTGAGCGAAGCATGATCTTTTTTATTTCCAACCAGCCAGGCCAGACGCATAACCATCATAAAACGCTCAAAGTTTTGTTTGTTTTCATCCCCTTCATTCAGCACAGCCAGTGCGCTTAAATAACTGCCGTTGGCAATATGAGCTGCATAACCTGCATCTTCTGCTTCAATTTCCAAGTCTTCATTTGCAAGTAAAGCTTTTGAAATATCACTTTCGCTTAATCGAGGAATATGAATATGTTGAGTTCTTGACAAAATGGTAGTTATCATATGATCCGGGTCATTTGAGACCAGTAAAAACACTGTTTTTTCAGGTGGCTCTTCCAATATCTTCAATAATTTATTCGAACAAGTCAAATTCATCTTTTCAGGTAACCAGATAATCATAACCTTATATTCTGATTCATAGGTTTTCAGACTCAGTTTTCGAATAATTTCTTCACTCTCATTTCCATAAATCATGCCTTGTTTAGCATCACCCGATATTTTAGCATACCAATCATTTACACTGAAGTATAAATTATTCAGCACCATAGTCCGAAATTCAGTTATAAAATCATCACAAACCACACTTGATCTTGAAGGAGGTTTTATAACCGGAAAAACAAAATGCAAATCGGGATGAGCAAGTTTTTTATATTTTACACATGATGGGCAAACTCCGCATGAATCAGTAGCTGTCCTGTTTTCACAACAAATAAATTGAGCATAAGCAATTGCAAGTCCTAATTTTCCAACTCCTTCAGGGCCACGCAAAAGTTGTGCATGCGGTATTCGTTGTTCGATCACCGTACGGATTAAACGTTTCTTAATTTCCTGTTGACCAATTATTTCAGAAAATAGCATGAATGAGTTTTACAGTTTTATTCCAATTTCAGATAAAATGCAAATATACAAAAAAGAAAGGAAAATGAGAAATGACCATTATCGGATGGCAGTACCGTGTTTTTACACCTTTTATTTACAAAAAAACAGATGCTGTTGAGGGGAATAAATAGCATCTTGAAATTTTAAGTGAGAACACAAAAACATTTATTTTGAATGCCTTAAATTTAAAAAGGAAATTAAGGGCAGATTCTTGGTGTTAAAGTTATTAATATGGGTATATATTTGAATGTCTGTTCTTTAAAGAACAACCTTTATTCAATTTGTAACTTTTAGTTGTTTTTGCAAGGTCATTTTTTTATAGCAATTGTATCCAAGGCGACAGTTGTTGAATCCGGTTCACTACCATCACCATAATTAACATCGATCATATGTAAATTTTCAGCAGTCAGAGGATAAATAGCCAGTATAATCATCCCTGTTTGCTCCAACACAACAATTAGCTGAAAGTTGCTTTTAAGAATCAACACATTCTCATTTGAATGTATTTCATCTTTTGTATATCCTTTCAAAGCTGTTTCAAGCGATTTAATTACTAAATTTTCTTTTCCCAACCCTTTAGTGGTTATATTAATTCGATATGTAAAACCAGTAAATTTGAAACCCCGTTTGAGAGTGTAACTATACGCCAGTTTACCATTGTATGTTTCAGTCCAGGGTGTGCCTAATATAAAGAAGTCCAAAGTGGCATCGTTTGATATTCTTTCTGTTGTAATAATCTTATGTTCAGAAGCGTTCTTAACAAAATCAACATCTGTCTTTTTATATTTTTTAAAGATCAACGACATAGGACTAGAATAAGTAAGACCTGCTACTGTATTTTCGGTAATGTCTTTTTTAATTCTGTTTACGATAGTATCCACATCGAAACAATCAGTATTTACAGCTTCATATGTTGAAGATCCGTTTAGTATAAATGATTTCAAATCTTCTGATACAGACTCATATCGGGGTTGAATAATGAATTTTGCGTTTTTATCAATAAAACCGCCTTTTCCTGCATTCATTACCCAGGCAATATTGCCATTAAAAGGAAGGGACGATTGAAATTGAGCATCAATCATTAGTTTTCCTTTTTTATTGATAAATCCATATTTTACACCTGATTTAACAGGTGCAAGTTCATTTCCATTGAAAGGACATGCATCATCATATTGTGGATCAATGATCGTATTGCCATTTTTGTTACACCAACCCCATTTATTGTTTTGCTTGATAATGTACATATCTTTATCGGCCTTCATTTCCGAAAACAATGGATTTATAACAAACTTCCCTTTATTATCGATAACCCCCCATTCCTTTCCTGATTGGACAATAGCTTTACCATTTATAAATTTTTTAGCACTTGTAAATTGATAATTTATGATCAACCGGCCTTCTACATCGATATATCCCCATTCACCGGCAGCATTTGAGACTGCACATTTCCCATCACTAAAATCATCTGAAGCCGTAAATTGAGGGGGTATTTTAACAGATCCTTTTTTATCAACATATCCCCATTTTACATTAACTGAATCTACAGTGATACTAAATGCTGCCAGTCCATCTTTAAAAATTCTGACTGATTTTGCAATCCGGATAGTGAATAATGAATCCCCATTCCGATTGATCGCTTTTGGAGCCTGATTATCGCAAACTACCCACGCAATATCTTCGCTAAAAACTGTTGCTTCTTTATAAATCGCTTTTATTGCAAATCTTCCATCTTCATTAATAAATCCCCACATAGGTTTACTTCCGAATAACTGTACCAATGCCATTCCATTTCTGAAAACTGTGGCTTTCTTAAATTGTGGTTTTAAAATTAACTTTCCTAACGGATCAATATATCTGTAACCTGCACCGGTTTTGACCGGGATTAAATTGATGATATCGTTTTGCAATCCTGCTTTTGTACAAGATGCAATAATGACTATTAAAATGATCGTACTAATGATTTTTATTTGTCTATTCATTTTTGAATATTTAATTCTATCTTCAATATTTGAAAATTCTATATTTGATTGATTTTTTAAGGAAGGTAATACTGATTTAAATCCTGTAAAATTAAAATGTAAAGACTTAAGCAAACATTTATATTTAACAATCTATTTGTTAATCTACAAAAGCTTAAATTTCAGTGAACTGACAATTATTTGTTGGTTGATTGTATTTCATTTCCATATCAAGAAGCCATTTTTTTCTCCAAAGTCCTCCCCCATACCCGGTAAGGTTTCCATTCTCCCCAATTACCCTGTGACAAGGAATAAGGATCGAAATTCTATTCATACCGTTGGCGCTCGCAACAGCACGAATGGCATCAGGCTTTTCTATTGATATTGCCTGTTGTTTGTACGAAATAGTTGAACCGTAGGGTATTGTCTGTAAATATTGCCATACCGATTGTTGGAATTCTGTTCCAGGACTATACAAAGGTACTGTAAATACTTTCCGTTTCCCTTCAAAATACTCGTCAAGTTGTAGCTTTAATGTGTCAAAATGAATATTAGCTCCCTGAATAATGCTTGCATTTAACTTCTTAGCCAGGGATTTAAACTCAGTTTCCAGCATTCTTCGGTCTGTAAATTCCAACAGGCAAATTCCCTGATCTACAGCACAGGAATACATGGTTCCCAGAGGTGATTCAATACGAATGATATTTATGAGTTGTTTATCTTTACTTCTGGAAGGGGAAACTCCAAATACTGATTTAAAAGAGTCGGTAAAACCGCTAAGGGATTCATAACCAGAATCAAAAGCGACTGATGTTACAGATTCACCGTTTTGTATCTTTTTAAATGCAGCATTTATACGAAACATTCGCTGATAAGCATGAAAGGTTATCCCATGATTTTTCAAAAACCACCTTCTTAGCTTACTTGGTTCAACTCCTCTTTGAATTAAATCCCTGTCCTTAAATTTCACAGACGTATTTATATTCAATTCGTTTAAAAGTGCCATAATATACTCAGGTGTTTCACCAATTTTTTCCAAAGGATTACAAACTTTACAAGGCCTGTATCCTTTTAAAATTGCTTCCTTTGTGGTACTGAAGAACTCTACGTTTTCAGCTTTGGGTTTTCGGGCGGTACACGTTGGACGACAAAATATACCGGTTGTTTTCACTGCGGCAAAAAAAGTTCCTTCAAATGAACTGTCTTTTTCCACAAGGGCTTTATACATGATCTCGTTAGTTAGCATATCTTTTTTATTGCAAAATTAGTGCGAACCATTAGATTTTGCAACCGAAAAATTGACACCTATTTTTTATTTGGATAGTTTATGATGCAATAAAAATTAAAATATAACAAAATACTTCATTTAAACAATTCTTTTACGGCCATTAAAAACATAAACAAACCCTACAATTGCCGAAATACATATCAGTCCAACTGTCCACATGATCTTTTCATTTCGTTTAATTCTCTTTGAAATATTGACTTCATAAATAGAAGAAAGAATAAAAAACACAGTAAAAATAATCCCAATTGTCATTACAGTTCTTGCTCCTTCAAAATGGACAATTTTTAAAAATGCACCGGTTGCTGTATTAATTAAAGAAAGTAAATAAGTTATTTTAATTAACAATTCTCTGTTTTTCATTTTTCGATTTTATTATATGTATTTTCAATTCAAACTTTATTTATAATGATTTTAAAAGCTATTACAATCATAATTTAATTTTGTTAGAAATGAGAGAGTAATCTAATGACTTATTTTAATTTCATTTTATAAGTCTGATTAATAGCAGGATAGTAGACATCACTCAATTTAAAGAGTCATTATTATTCATTATTTTCATTTACCCTTACAAATGCTGCCCGTACAGGTGAGGGACAAGGAATTTGTGTTCCCTTGCAGGCTACCCAGATAACCTGATTCAGTTCGAGATCTCTTGTAAGATCTTCTTTACTAAAATTGAAATTCTCACTTTTCTTTTGCCATTCGTTAATGACTATATTTTTTTCAAAAAGATTTGTTTGTGCCTGAATGGAATTAAATGCAGGATGTGTAGCAGTAGTATCAAAGCATCTCCATAAAGGTTCTGCCGCGGCGTCATATTGGGACATAGGAGGAAGTCCTAATATAAGTTCAATGGTTCGAAGTACGGAAGAAGTAGAATAAGGAGTATGGTCAACAAAAGACTTCTTTACAAAACCACCTGCAACATAGGTGGTACTTCTGTGAGCATCTACATGGTCAGGCCCGTTTTGAGAATCGTCTTCAACAATGAAAACAACTGATTCATTCCATATATCACTTTTACTCAGGTGCTCAACGAATAGCCCTACTGCCAGATCATTATCGGCAACTGCAGCAAAAGGAGTCGGTCGACCAATCTTCATGCCTTCTGTGTGATCGTTAATAAACCTAAGTGTATTCAGTTGCGGCACCTTATGAATCAAAAGTAACGAATCAAAATCCTGTTTCCATTGTCGGAATCGCGTTGTATCCATAACCTTTTGATCCCATCCTGTAAAATATTTGCATAAATGATTTTTCAGGATTGGAATATTTGCTTTATAATTATCTGCGAATTCACCATAGGTTCTGTATGTAACTCCTTTTCTAAAGCAATTATTCCAAATAAAGCCATTTTTATTATTTGCAATTTCACGATTCCCTTCAGCGTCATAAGTGCCTCCACGATTGCCATAATAGGTTGGCCATGTCTTTTCAAGATAATCGGTGGCATAAGCACCCAGGCTCCAGTTATGACCATCGGCACTTACCTCTCCATCATTGAAAAAATTATCCAGCAATACAAATTGAGATGCCAGCGCATGTTGATTCGGGGTATACCTTTTACCAAAAAGAACCAGGGTTGTATCTCCGTTCCCTTGTGGCATATCACCAAGAATCTGATCATACGTTCGGTTTTCTTTGACAATATAAAACACATATTTAATTGGTGATGGTGCGCCAATTATTGTAGGTATCGGATTTCCGTGCATTCCGTTTGCATAGGTTTCCTGTTCTTTTTTGAATGGTGAATTTTCATAAACCTGCTTCGACCAACCGGCAAGCTTAGCTTTATCCGGTACCGGTATTATGCTCATAGTACCTTTGAAAAGTCCTCCTATATATTGGACTTCACCCTGTTTAACGGGATTGCCTTTTTGATATTCGACTATAAGGTCTTCTTTAACTGGGTTTGGTCCCTTGGGATTGGGCAAAGAAGTTAGCCCTTTGCCGTTGGTTACCAGAATTTCATTATCAGCTATCCGGACACAGGTAGGGTACCAGCCGGTAGGGATAAATCCCAGACTACTACTTTGTCCGTATTTCGATACATCAAAAACTGAAAGACAATTGTTGTCGGCACAGGCTATGTAAAGTAATCGGTCATCTTTGCTTAGAGCCACACTATTTGTTGTAGAACCCTGCAAATCAGTTGGAAACAATGCTGCATTTAATGTTTCAATCACTTTCTTTTGAATAAGGTCAATAACCGAAACTGAATTATCATTTGAGTTAGCCACATAAAGCAGTTTTCCTTTTCTGTCAATTGCCATATCGTTTGGATGATCACCTACAGGAACAGTTCCTTCAATTTCAAATGAGTTTGTATTAACAATGACAATTTCACGGCATCCCCAACAACTGCAATACAACAGTTTTCTATCAGGAGATAAAATACAGGTATATCCTTCTCCTCCAAGTGGTATTTGTTTTAATATTTTCTTAGTATCTAAATCAAGAATATAAACAGAATTATTATCCTTTGTTACTGCATAAAGACGTTTGGATCGTTCATCGACAGCAATCCCGGCTATTGAAATTCTATCCATTATCGAAGTAGCCAACTTAATGGTGTCGCGACAAATCAGTTTATCATTTAAGACACTAAAGCGTAATATAATATTATCATTTCCGCCTGATGCATACAGGGTTTTGCCATTTTCGCCAAATACAAGTCCCAACCATGATTTACCTACTTCATATGTATCGAGTAATTTCTGATCTTTCAGATTGATAAGCTGTATGGATTGTGTGCTCTCACCATTATTGGTAATTGCTGCATATTTCAAATCAGGAGAGAGTGCAATATTCAAAGGCAGATCACCAATCGGTATCTGATTTCCGACAGGGCTTAAACTCCAACCGTTGGGCAAGGTAATTTTATCAGACTTGTGTAGTTTAATTTCGGCTTTTAATGAAAATGAAGGGATCACTAAAATCAAAGAAAACAAGATGGAACAAACTATCATAAAATGTTGAACCATTTTCTTTTTTAAAAGTAAAGCTGTCATAATGAATTGTTTTAAATTTAAATTTTAATTTTTCAAGTCAAACATTTACTCTACAAATGTAAAAAACTTGTCGAATTAATACAATCATTTTCATTAAACAAAGAAAATATATCTGATAGAAGGCAATATTAAATGAAAAAACCGTCATGATATGACAATCATGACGGTTTTGAAATTTACTTTTCACTTCTAAGTATTCCATTTCACTTTAAAGCAATGAAATGACGAGAATTTATTATCTGCTTTTTAATATAATAATTCAAGTCCAAACATTTGCCATTTTAAGATTTCACAACAGAATACTGTATTTGATTTCTAAAACAGGAATAAGCTGTTTAAGGAAATAATATCTGAAGTTCAGTAACCTGTTCTATCTAAAAGTTGATTTTATTTCTTTTCACAAGGTAAATAAATAGCACTTGTTGCAAAATCAACTATTGCTCCCGGCCAAAACAAAATGATATCCAGGATTAAAGCTCCTGCTCTTACTTGTCTGGCAGGTTGACCTTCTGCAGGTCGTGTACGTTGACATTCACTTACTGGTCCGCAAAATAAAGTAGCACATGAACTTAAAGTAGCTACAATTAAAACAATGGCTGAAATTCTTAGTACTGAATTTTTCATATATTTATTTTTGATGTTGTTTTCCTACTCGTCTGGCTTTTCGGTTCTGCCCCTGTTTTTTAATTGTTTTAGGTCTCAATATTTTATCAAAGATGTTCGGGTTTTTTTAGAAATGACTATGGATATATATATATGCTAAAGATTATTTTTTAAATCCAGGCTCAATTTTAACGACCGATGTCATTGAAATTAAGTCATGCAAACCCCTGAAAGTGAACACGTATGAAATGATGTCAACTGGAATGAATCGCATGAGTGTACGTATAACTATTCTACTGAAATACGATTTGTATTTGTCATTTGATGAAATAACCTTTGATTTAGTAATCATTTTACCTATTGTCTGACCTTTGAAATATTCAAACAGAAAATAATATAAGAAATACAATACAACAGAAATCCATTTCATATTTTCACTTGCAATTGTATTTTTAAATACCATCATAAAAAGTATAAGCAGAATAAAGAATATACTTGTATCCAATAAAAAATTTACGAATCTTAATGCTTTTCCAGTCATGTTTTTTTCAATTTATCAAAAATATTCAACTAAATAAGATCAAAATGGAACTATTAAATTCAATTTAAATAATAAAATTCCACTTCAATTTATTAAGGGTAAATTTAGAGTAAGAAATGAAGTTTAATGTATTACATCATATTTTTAGTTTACAAAAGTACAAAACAGTTTTAACTTATCAAACATTTTATGAAATATATTACAAATTATCTAAATGTATATAGTTTTAGTTACTATTTTGCTCTTTATCAATGTAATCAAACAAAATTTCAAAGTTAAATTTACGTCATGAAGAAAATCAACCGGGTTTTGAAAAAAATCAGTTTACATTATCAATTCATTTTTTTTGATTTATATTGCTTCTTTTTGCGCATCAGTATTCACTAATCAATAACTTTCGGTTGGTTCTTCTCCACCTTTCATCCACTATCCATCAACAAATCAAAATTAATAAAATAATTAGTAATCAGTAACAACTGAATTAATACTCAGTATCTAAATAAAGACAGCTTATATACTGATTATATACTGAATATATACTGAATATTTACTGATTTCAACAAAACCGGATGTAGTGGATAAATGGATCAGATGTATAGTAAATCAATTTATTCATAGCCCTTTTTAATTATGAAAAAAAATTTTCAGAAACTCATTCCTACTAACAACATGAAAAACACAAATTACACTGCATATAATGAAGACTTATTAAAAGATACAGTGAAGAAAGTAATAGAATAGAGATGGATAAAATAGAAAAAACCGCTTTGAAGAACTCATAATCTGTGTTATCTATCTAAAATAGAATGATAAAAAATGTATTAACCCGTAATTTTCTGCTTGAGATTTAAAAAGAGAATATGAATAATAAAAAACTAATTATAAAAAATGAATAATATCATTTTACAATTGTTGATTAAATCAACTATTAATATTATCTTTGCGGCGAATTAAATTAAAAATTATGGAAAATCAAAAATATCCTTTTGGAATGACGATTGGTGCTATGATGCGTGAAGTAATAAGATTACTCAAGAAACGGATTGGAGAACAAGCAGATATAAAACTCACAATGGAACAACTCGGAATGATGTTTGCAATTTACACCAATAAAGAAGAGGTAATACAACAAGATTTGGCTTGTTTAATGGGGAAAGACAAATCAGCAATTCTTAGAACTCTGGACGCACTTGAAGCAAAAGATCTGGTAAAAAGAGTATCCGACACCACTGACAGACGTAAAAAATACCTGATGATTACAAAAGATGGCGAAAAAGTGATTGAACAATGCTTTGAGATAGAACTTGAATTAACCACTAAACTTCAGGAAGGACTGACTGATGAAGACATGACTAATTTCTATAAAGTAGTAAATCACATTAAAGCGAACGCAAAATTAATGTAGTCTTTTTTAAGAATATAGCTACAACATCAATTATTCATTTACCAACCCATAACATTTTAACGATAAAGAAACTGACAAGCTATTCAAACTTTTCATTCAAGCAATCCTAACATTTCTAAAATTATATTTGAATCTTATGAAAAAAAATTCTCTTTTAATCCTGGCATTGATCATCTTTTCAACAGGTGTTTTCGGGCAGGGATTAACGCTTAAACAATGCGTTGATTATGCAAATTCGAATAATGGCAACATAAGAAACGCCAATATTGATGTTCGTATCTCGCAAAAGAAAATCGATGAACAACTCGGATCCATGTTGCCTCAAATTGATGCTTCAAGTTCGTACGTTAACAATCTGAAATTGAGTACAACCCTTCTTCCAGGTGAGTTAATCAACAAACCGGGCACGCAGATACCAGTTACCTTCGGTACCAAACATAGCGTTTCGGGAAGTATTCAACTTACACAAAAGATTTTCGATCCTACTTTCGGAGTGGCTATGCAGGCATTTAAAGTAAGCAAACAGCAGTCAGAACAAAATTTAAGAAAATCGACTGAACAAACTGCTTTTGCAATCAGTGGAATTTTTTACCAGACTTTAGTGATCGGTAAACAGATCAACACATTGCATTCCACTATGGAAGCATCTGAAAAACTATTGGCAACCACCGAACTTAAATTTAAAAACGGTATGGCAAAAAAAATCGATGTAGATAAGATTCATGTCAGCTACAACAATATCAAGTCACAGTCGCAACAAAGTGAATTAAGTTATCAGCAATCGCTCAACAATCTGAAGTATCAAATGGGGATGCCGGTTGAAAATACGCTTACTTTATCGGATAATGCTATTGATACTGATTTTCGTTTATTTGAAATACCTGCAGACAGTTTTAAGATGGAAAACAGAGTTGATTATCAACTTCAAAAAATCAACCTTGCCGGCTACGAACTGGATAAAAAGCGGAATCAGGCGGGATACTTGCCGTCACTTTCATTTAATGCCAACTATGGGGTGAATGCAATGCGTAATGAATTTGATT
>Ga0302215_10002163_pt1 | contig 13685 bp, 10 predicted proteins | sample II_Fen_N3_1_FD_194580 | JGI IMG/M metagenome (GOLD analysis project Ga0302215, IMG submission 194580) | Peat permafrost microbial communities from Stordalen Mire near Abisko, Sweden - II_Fen_N3_1 | ecosystem: Environmental > Terrestrial > Soil > Wetlands > Permafrost | place: Sweden: Abisko...
ACAGGCATGAAACTGCGAAAATTCACGGCTTTGCATTTTTCTAAATTCGTAAGTCCTTTCTACGATTTCTCGCTCCGGTTGAAAAATCAATTCAGTAATCTGTCTTCCAGATTCAAATCCATCCAGGAAAATGTAAAGGTAATTTCAAAGAATTCCGGAAAAATATTCTCCATCAATGCCCTGATTTCCATTCTTCAGGGTGTCGTACCTTTTATCATTATTATTTGTATTAAGTCATTGATTGACCAACTTACAACGGCCAATGCAAGTGACCCGCGGCATCATGTATTTTTCATGTTTCTGCTCATTATTACTGCACTTTGCTTCCTGTTAAGCGGTCTGCTTTCTGAAATCAGTTCCTATTATTCCGAAAAATTATCGCAATCGGTCACCCGACAGATTTACGAAAAACTCCACGGTAAACACACTTCGCTTGATTTAGCAAATTATGAAAATCCTTCGAAGCAAGATAAAATCCATCGTGCCGTACAAGAAGCCTCATATCGTCCTTTAAAAATGCTGAATGAATTGCTGACCGGAATAAAATCAATAGCATCTTCTTTATTTCTGGTTGGTTTATTTATTTCCATCCGTTGGTATTTGATGCTGATTTTATTAATCGCTATTATTCCGGGCATTGTTGTCAGGCTCAAATATTCCAAAAAATTATACAACCTAAAAGAATCGCAGAGCACAAAAGAACGTGAAATGTATTACTTTAATAGGATTTTAACCGGATTTCCGTTCGCCAAAGAATTAAAATTATTCGGTTTCTCCGGGTTTTTCAAGAAACGGTTTACAGCAGTTCAGAGTTCTCTTTTTGAAGAAAAAATATCGCTTCGTAAATCACAACTCAGGTTGGGAATATTTGCACAGGTTTTCGCCGTTGTATTGATTTTTGTTTCACTTGGATTTATTTCAGTTCTGAAAATGAATGGCGAAATATCTATTGGAACCGTGGTTTTGTTTTTCTTTGCTTTTCAGCGCGGATATTCTGTTCTGAATGATTTTTTCCAGTCCATAACCCGCATTCTCGAAGACAATACTTTTTTGAAAGATTTTATTGATTTTCTGAAACTTCCAACCCGTTCAAAAGCCGCTAGCGCAAATGATATACCTTTTTCATTGCAAAAGGAAATCCGGTTCGAAAATGTAAGTTTCCGCTACGAATCGAGCAAACGCGATGCGTTAAAGTCCGTCAACATCACGATTCCGGCAGGAAAAACGGTAGCTTTTGTGGGAGCAAATGGTTCGGGTAAAACTACTATGGTGAAATTGCTTTGTGGTTTTTATGAACCTGACGAAGGAAAAATACTTTTTGATGAGCAGAATGCCAATCTGATTGGACAAAACAGAATTTGCGAAAATATTACGGCTGTTTTTCAGGATTTTGCGTTATATAATATTGCGGCTGCTCAGAATATCGGACTAGGAAATTCACTAGTACCATTGGATTTGGAAAGAGCAAAAATGGCCTCCCAAGCTGCAGGCATTGATTCGGTTATTGAACAATTACCGGATGGTTACAACACACTTCTTGGCAATCAGTTTAAAGGTGGCGAGGAACTGAGTATCGGACAATGGCAGAAAATGGCCATAGCGCGCGCTTTTTACCGCGATTCGCCATTAATTCTGATGGATGAACCTTCGAGTGCTTTAGATGCCAATTCAGAGCTGCAAATCATTGACAGTTTAAAGAAATTATCGACTAACAAAACGGCAGTGATTATCAGTCACCGGCTTTCGACAGTTCAATGGGCTGATTTGATTTATTTCTTTAAGGAAGGTGAAGTGGTGGAATTTGGCAATCACACCGAGTTGATGAAACTGAAAGGAAATTATTTTTCGTTGTTTCAATCGGCAACCAAACAATTTGAAATTTCCTAGACTATTCTATCGATATCAAGGATTATTTCACCAAACTCAATCATTGCATTAAATAGTGCTATTTGCTGAAAATCTTTCAGAGAGTCAATCGAAATATCTTTCTCAAGCAATTTACTTTCTTCAAGTAATTCGGTTCTGTTTACACCATAAATCAACGGTAATCGGGGCGTAAACCAATCTGTTCCATTAAAAAGAGCAATATTGGAATAAGAAGAATCAGTCAGCAATCCGTTTCTCACCAGCAACACATCGTCACAATCGCCGCGTTGTGCAAAAGCTGCATTAAATCCGGCGCGGTCTTCCGATTTAAAAGCAGAACTTTCCAGTTCCGTTTCCACCAATTTTAGCGTGCAGATTTCCCGTCTGATATAAGGTCCAAATTCCACGGACAAAAGATCTGAATCGTACAGAATCCGCCATTTATAAATTCCTTCGCGGGGAATGGCATATTCATTCAACGTTTCAAAAATACGAATTGGTTCCTCTTCTGGAAAAAAAGTATCAAAAGCCTTATTCACGCGCTCCTGATGCAATTCCAGACGGTAAAAAATTCCGTCTTTCAGTTTGATAGATTCAACGAACCGGCGCATACACTTTCTGGATTAGTTCTTCATATTCTTTTTCAAGTTCACTTTGAGCTGTGATTCCTCCCCCACTCTTAAAAATCAATTTGTCGTCAATTTGTTCAATAAAACGAATCATGACAGCCGAATCCAGATTTTCCCCATCAAACCAACCGCAGATTCCGGTATAAAAGCCACGTTCGTAACCTTCGGCTTCTTCAATAATTTCCAACGTCTTTTGCTTGGGAGCACCACAGATTGACCCGGCAGGAAGCAAATCAAACAAAATATCACCAAGCCGTTCCCGATAACCTTCTGCCAATTGCCCGACAATTTCCGAACTAATCTGGAGCAAATTCATTCGGTTTGTTTTTATTTCATCCACATACCGGTATTTCGTTACCTCCACCTGATTAGCTACCAGACTCAAGTCATTACGAATTAAATCGACAATGGTGGCATGTTCGGCCTTTTCTTTCGGATCGTTTAAAATCAGTTCCCTTGCATTCGGAATGGAGGCATCAATGGTCCCTTTCATGGGGTAAGAAAAAATCGTTTGTCCTTTTATTTTTACAAAAGTTTCAGGCGAAAAAACCACGAACCAATCATTAAACCAAAGTTTATATTTGGCAGAGCCAAGTACATACAAATCAGACAATGTAAGGTTTGTATGTACATTTGTAGGCTGAGTCAGATTTGTTAGAAACGAGTTCCCAATATATATTTGTTGCTGAACAAAATCAAATTTCCATTTGTAATCTTCAAAATCAAGGGGTTCAATTTGCCACTCAACGGGCTGATCGATTTTGTTTGATTGAACCACAGAATTTGTCTGAAAACGAACAAACCGTTCATCCAATTCATCTTTTTGAATAATAAAACCGGACTCAGCTTTATAATCTATAATAAACAAAAAAGGAAATTGAGAAACAGCTAAATCATTCATTTGTTGAATGATTTGTTGTTTTGTCAAAAGTGTGTATGGGAATTGTTCAGTCATTTTTGTTTACTGAATTAAGAACTTGCAAAGTTATGCAATTATACATTCATTTTTATCATTTCAATTTTAATTTAAAATCTACAGGTCAATATTAAAACGATTTCTTTCTCTTTCCGAAAAAATTATGTAAGTTTGCATATCAACTATAAAATTAAATGAATATGAAACGATTAACCTATTATTTTCTGGCTTTTGTATTGGTAGCCATTACCTTTCATTCCTGTACACCCAACGAAACCATGTTTGATCAAAATCTGTTGATTGGAAAATGGGTATCCGGAACAGTATATTATCGCTATGACACCGGTGGTACCGGAGTGACCTGGGATACGGCCGATCAGGTAACCGAAGCTGAAGGTCAGGCTTATACATGGACTTTGGTGAATGCAGAACTTACTCATATTCATATTATGACTGTCGGAGGTAGCGGTGTGCCAAAAGTGTACACAGTTACCGAATTAACTGCTACCACGTTAAAATATAAGGATGAATTTAATACACTCTATTCTTTTACTAAAGTGAACTAAAGAATTATCCGTTAATAATCTTTCATTTTTTTTGCGACCAAATAAATCATTTCTATTATCAAATACCTTGATTTTTTTGTATGAATAAAGCACTGAAAATTACGTTAATATCTCTAACTTCGATATTAATCGTGGCATTAATTGCCGTTCTGGCATTAACCTGGGTGGTTTTCACACCATCAAAACTTACCCCGATTGTCCGCAGCCAGGCAAGCAAATACATAACCTGCAAGTCTGAGATTGGAAGTGTGGAACTTACGTTTTTTAGTACATTTCCTCAGTTTGGCTTAAAAATAAACGATTTAAAGTTGATAAACGCCTTGCCGGGTGCTCCATCTGACACATTACTTAATTCCGAAACGACCGTTGCAGCTATAGATTTAAAAGCTTTGTGGAACAATGACGAACTTATCCTGCATGATCTGCAATTAAAAAATGTCACGCTCAATGCTTTTGTCGACAAAACAGGAAAAGCCAATTATGATGTTTACAAATCCGGTTCGCAAGATACAAGTACATTTAAAAATCCATTTAAAAAAATTGATTTACAGTATCTTACTTTCCGGAAAGCTCAAATTTCCTATATCAATTTATCAACTTCCAAATTTGGAAAACTCAGGGATTTGAATGGAAAATTAAGCTTCAATATGAATGGTGATCATGTTCAGACATCAATTATTGCCGATTCGCCCGAAGTTTCATTCAAAATGGACAGTACCGATTACCTCAAAAAAGCCGCTTTGAATATCAACATTCCGCTTCAATACGAACTGAAAAGCAAGTTAGGAACATTGAAAGAAGCCAAAGTTATCTTAAACGGTCTGGTTGCCAATATAGATGGAACATTTCAAAGCAGTTCAGTCAACGATGACATTATTACTTCAATTCACTTTACCACAGATAAATATCGGATAAAACCACTATTGGAAATGGTTCCGCCAAAATATACTTCCGCTATGAAAGGGAAAAAACTGGATGGAATTGTAAAGTCAACGGGGACAGTAACAGGAATTTATAACGATAAGCTATTTCCTGTTTTTAACGTGAATCTTGAATTCGAAAAAGGAACATTCGAATACGAAGGATTTTCGTATAAACTGCGTGAAATTATTGGAAATGCAGACGTGATTTTCAATTTGAATGACGAGATGGCTTCAAAAGTGATTCTCAACGATGTAAAAGCAAAAACCGGTCAGTCGGAAATTCAGGCAAAAGGATTGGTGGATTACATAATGGCGGATGATATATTGTTCGATCTGGATATGAAAATGCAGTTAAATCTGCCTGAACTGGATCCGATGATGCCTGATGGTATGGCAATTAAACTCAACGGAATGGCCACAGGAACTGCCAAAGCACGGTTTATGTTTTCAGAAGCAATGGATATGAATATTGAAAAAATGAACATTTCGGGTAAATTTGATGCAAGCAACCTGAGTATAACTTACGACAGCCTTTTGATGTCAGCTGACAAAGCAAAACTCGATCTGATTATCCCGAATGCTAAAAATAAATCCGCTCATTTTATGCAGGCCGGACTTTGGTGCAACAAATTGAAGGTGATTAAAGGAAACAGCACGAAATCTACCATCTACAACGTCAATCTTCTGTCTGAAATTACAGATTTCAGAAAAACGAAAGAGATAAATACACTAAATTGCGATTTCAATTTCGATCAAATGTCGGCTTCAATGGACAATATGTCAGCCAATCTGGAAAAATCGAAAGGCAAATTAGCTATGAAGATGAACTTCAATGATACAGTTTCAGTTCCTAAAGTCAGTTGCAGTTTTGATATTCAATCGCTTGATGCTTCGATGGATACAATGTCTGCTAAAATCAATTATCCGAAAGGTCAATTCGCCATGCACGGAGATAAATTACATCCCGATCAGGCTGTTTTTGATATAAATTATACCAGCAAAGGAACCTCGGCAACTATGGGTAATAAGAGTTTTATTGCACAGCAAATGACTGTAAATGTCAATATTGCACACAACAACAAAGAAAAAACCACCATGCTGCAATGGACGCCTACCGGTACAGCCTCCATGGAAGAAGGCAAGATTACAGTGAATGGTTTAAAAGCAAACATTCAAATTCCGGTTATCGAGTTTACCTTTACACACGATGATTTTGTTATCAAAAAAGGTAAGTTTATTGTTGACAACTCTGATTTTCAATTGACAGGCAAACTGTGGAATGTAAATAAATATTTGCGTGACGAAGGCCTTTTGAACGGTGATTTCAACTTTACTTCCAATAAAACGGATGTTTACAGGCTTATGGAACTTACCAACGGATTTGGAGTGAAAGATTCTACCGCTTCAACTTCAAAAACGCCTGAAAAGGAGACTTCTTCAGGTCCTTACATGGTTCCAAAGGGAATGAATTTAAAACTAAATGCTCAAATCAATGAAGTGCATCTCGGATTCGACACGGCACGTAATGTCCTTGGCGATTTGTATATAAAAGATGGATTATTGGTTCTGGAGAACATGCGTTTTGTAACTTCTGCTGCAAAAATGCAGCTGACAACCATGTACAGGACACCACGTAAAAATCATTTATTTGTCGGCCTGGATTTCCACATGACCGATATGGAAATAAGCGAATTATTGAAAATGGTTCCTGATATTGACACTATCATGCCTATGTTGAGGTCGTTTGGCGGTAAAGGTGAATTCCATATTGCTGTTGAAACCTATCTCGATTCAGCTTACCACTTAAAGAAATCAACATTGCGTGGGGTCTCGTCCATAAAAGGTGAAAATCTGACTTTGATGGATGGCGAAACATTCTCAGAAATTGCTAAAACACTTCGTTTCAATAAACAAACCAAGAATGAAGTGGATAGTTTGTCGGCTGAATTTACCATTTTCAAAAACGAAGTGGATATATATCCGTTCCTGATTGTGATGGATAAATATAAAGCTGTTGTCGCGGGGCGGCACAATCTGGACATGACTTTCAACTATCATATCTCTGTTACTGATAGTCCTTTGCCATTTAAATTAGGTGTAAATGTAACCGGAAAAATAGGCGATATGAAAATCCGTCTTGCCAAACCCAAGTATGCCAATCTGTACAGACCGGCTGCCAGAAGAGAAATTGACACCAAGCAATTGGAGATCAGACAAATGATCCGAGATGCACTGACAAAAGAAGTAATAAAATAATCTACAAAAAAAGCTGTTAGTTAAACTGACAGCTTTTTTTGTATAATTAATTTCTCTTTGGTTTATTTCGTTGAAAAGCACCTTTTCCTTTAGTGAATTTCTTATGACCAAACCGGTGTAATTCGGGTTTGTATTCAGGTGATTCTCCAAGTTCTTCAGGCATTGGAATTTTGTAAATGGGCTTTTCCAGAAAATCCTCAATCTGTTTGAATTTATATTGCTCTTCTTCCGATACAAACGTTATTGACATACCTTTTGCACTTGCCCGCGCTGTACGTCCGATACGGTGAACATAATCTTCAGCATCGTGTGGCACATCGTAGTTTATTATCAACGAAATATCATCAATATCAATTCCACGCGAAACTATATCGGTCGCCACCAGAATATTTACACGATTATTCCGAAACTCATGCATAATATGGTCACGCTGAGCCTGATCTAAGTCCGAATGCATCTCTCCCACCGAAAGTCCCATCTGGCGGAAAGTTTTAAAAAGTTCTTTCACTTTAAGTTTCGACCCGGAAAAAATAATCACTTTTGTTACATCCTGACCCACAAACAAATGACGAATAAGTCCCTGCTTTTGTGCTTCATAACAAATATAAGCAGTTTGCATAATGCTTTCAGGTGGTTTCGAAACAGCAATTTTTACTTCAAAAGGATCGTGCATAATCGTTTTTGCCAATAAACGGATTTTCGGAGGCATGGTTGCAGAAAACATAATAGTTTGTCTGTCTTTTGGCAAACGATTCACTACAAGCATAATATCATCGAAGAAACCCATGTCGAGCATGCGGTCTGCTTCATCAAGAATAAAATATTTTACGTGCGAAAAATCAATATCATAAAGGTTTATATGCGAAAGTAAACGACCCGGAGTTGCAATAACCACATCAGCTCCCTTTTGAAGCCCCCGACGTTGCACATCCCAAGCCTGTGAATCATTTCCACCATACACTGCCACCGAAGAAAATGTGGTAAAATAGGAGAAACCTTCCATTTGCTGGTCAATTTGCTGAGCCAACTCACGGGTAGGTGCCATGATTATGGCATTCACTTTATCCTCGGCATGAGGTTCGGATTGTAAATTATGTAAAAGCGGTAAAATAAAAGCGGCTGTTTTACCTGTTCCTGTTTGGGCACAGGCAATTACATCTCGTTTAGCTAAAATTACGGGTATTGTTTGTTCCTGAACGGGAGTGGCTTCTTTAAAATTCATTGCTTGCAACCCGTCCAACACGGCATCGCAAAGAGGAAGTTCGTCAAATCTCATTGAAAATATATTAATATGCTGCAAAGATACGCTTTTAATTCCCAATTATCAATTATTCAATTTTGGAGCCAATGTTAACTAAAAGCAAAAAACGCCGAAAATCAATTGATTTTCGACGTTTCGCGGAAGCTACGAGATTCGAACTCGTGGTACGGTTGCCCGTACGTCAGTTTAGCAAACTGGTGGTTTCAGCCACTCACCCAAACTTCCAAACTTCGCTTTAGCGGCTGCAAAGATAGAAAAGAGTTTTCGATTATCAAAACCATTTCTTTGATTTTCAACTTACAATTTTCATTATTTTGTTAACTTGTAGTTGAATTTCTGTGTTTTAGACAGAAAATAAAATTTAAATATTCCTCAATTTGATTTCCATTTAATTTTTTCAAAACAAATCAGTACTTTTGTCGTTAGTTTATAATTAAAATTTTATCAATTTATGGCTGCAAAAAAGAAAACCAAAAAAACGGCAAATACATTTACGAAATTGATTAAATGGCTTGTGATAGCCGGTGTAGCTGTATTTATTTATTTCTGTTATATTCTGTTTGCACCTAATATTTTTCCTAAAACGGACGAAAAAGCATTCCTTTGCATTCCTGATAGCAGCACCTATAATGATGTTGTAAAATTATTGGAAAAAGATGCCCGTGTCTTCAATTATTCATCCTTCAAACAAGTATCTGCACTTTTGCAATATGGATCTAAAATTCGTCCGGGACGTTATGAACTGAAATCGGGGATGAACAATTTTCAATTGATTCGAATATTGAGAAGCGGTCGACAAACACCAGTAAAGCTCACTTTCAACAATATACGTACGAAAGAACAACTTGCAGGTCGGTTAGGAAAAGAATTGATGGCTGATTCACTGAGCATTTTAAATCTTTTAAATGATCAATCTTTTTTATCAACTTACAATTTGAATCCAAACACTTCCATTTCACTTTTTATTCCAAACACATACGAAGTTTTCTGGAATATCAATGCAAAACAGCTCTTTGAGCGGATGAATAAAGAATATAATAAATTCTGGTCAGAAGAACGGAAAGCCAAAGCTGCTGCCATACCACTTTCACGAACAGAAGTAATCACGTTGGCATCCATTGTAGAAGAAGAAACAAACAACCGCAAAGACAGACCCATGGTTGCAGGGCTTTATATTAACCGGCTTAAAATGAATATGCCACTTCAGGCTGATCCGACATTAAAATTTGCTGTGGGAGATTTCGGATTAAAACGTATTGGCATTAAACAAATTTTGTTTATTTCGCCATATAACACCTATAGAAATCATGGACTTCCACCCGGTCCAATTCGTGTTGCCACTGAAAATGGGATTGATGCCGTCTTAAATTATTCACACCACAATTACATTTACATGTGTGCCTCGGAGACTCTTAATGGTGAGCATAAATTTGCTTCAAATTGGGCAGAACATCAACAAAATGCCAAGAAATATCAGCAAAAACTGAATGACTTGAACATTCATTAATTCAATAAAAAACTCCGCCAAAAGCGGAGTTTTTTAGTTGATATAATTGACTTCTGGCCTTAGTTCAATACCAAAGGTTTCTTTTACTGAAATTTGAATTTGCTCAGCCAGATAAACGATTTCTTTCCCCGTTGCTCCTCCAAGATTGACAAGCACCAAAGCTTGTTTATCATGTACACCAGCATTCCCAATTTGTTTTCCTTTCCAACCGCATTGTTCAATTAACCAACCGGCAGGAACTTTTTCTTCGGTTTCCGATACATAATAATGCGGGATGTGCGGATATTTCTCTTGCAAATAAATGAAATGTTCTTTCGAAATCACCGGATTCATAAAGAAACTACCGGCATTTCCAAAAACCTTTGGATCAGGCAATTTACTTTCACGAATTGCAATAATGGTTTTTCGGACAGTCTGTAGATTGATTTCGCCAGTCTTCAAAACCTCATTTTCCAAATGTTGATAATTGAGCTTATAAACAGGATTTTTTCCCAGTTTAAAAACAACTGAAGTAATAATATATTTCCCTTTCAATTCATTTTTGAACACGCTGTCACGATAACCATATTTACATTCATCTACTGAAAAAGTTCTGATTTTAGCAGTTTCAATTTCCACCGCATTTACTTTTACAATCACATCCTGCACTTCCACACCATAAGCCCCTATATTTTGCACTGCAGACGCTCCTGTTTCACCCGGAATGAGCGAAAGGTTTTCCACTCCACCTAAATTATTTTCGACTGCAAAAGCCACGAATTCATCCCAAACTACACTTGAGCCAACTTCAAAAGAAACCGAATTTGCATCTTCATCAACTTTTTTAATAGAATGTATGGCCGAATGAAGCACGACACCATTAAAATCTTTCAAAAACAACAAATTACTACCACCGCCAATATGAATCATCTTTCGGGTTTTCAACAACTCTGACGCTAGAACAGCTTGCAAATCACTTGCCGAATCATATTCAATATAAAAATCGGCTTTTGCATCTATACCAAAAGTATTGTAATGTAAAAGGGAAGCATTGGGAGTTATTTTCATGTATTCGGGTATTTGTGTTTCATTTTTTAATCATTGATTCAATTTCTCAGTCACAAATTTCAATATTTCATCTTCATTGTCAGGTTGAAACCAGTGAATTTCTTTATCACGGTTAAACCAGGTCAGTTGACGTTTTGCATAACGTCGTGAATCTTGTTTAATCATGTTGATTGCAAAATCCAACGACCATTTTCCATCCATAAATTCGTAAAGTTCTTTGTAACCAACAGTATTTAATGCATTCAAATCCTTGAATTTATAAAATTCTTCAGCTTCTTTTTGCAATCCATTTTCTATCATTTCGTCAACACGCGAATTAATTCGTTCGTATAATTCCGGTCGGGGACGATTCAATCCTATTTTGAGAATATTGAAATTCCGTTTTTTCTTTTGTCCTGTCCGTAAATCCGAATAAGGTTTTCCGGTCATACTGCAAATTTCCAAGGCATGAATAATTCGCTTTGGATTTTGCAAATCAACCTCTGCAAAATGCTTTGGATCAAGCTTTTTAAGTTCGTTTTGAATAAATTCAAGTCCAAAATCCGCAAATTGCTTTTGCCAGTAAGCACGTGTTTCAGCTGCCACATTCGGAATATCGTCCATACCATTACAAATGGCATCAATATACATCATGGAGCCGCCTACAAGCAAAACGACTTTATGACTTTGAAACAATTCATCTAACAATTGAATTGCATCCTGTTCATATTGCCCGGCATTGTACTCGTCGAAAATAGAATGCGAACCGATAAAATAATGTTTTGCACGCTTCAACTCTTCGTCAGTCGGTGCAGCAGTTCCAATCTTTAATTCTTTATAAAACTGGCGTGAATCGGACGAAACAATAGGACAGCTGTATTTTCCAGCTAATCTAAGACTAATGTTGGTTTTCCCTACTCCGGTTGGACCAAGTAAAACTAATAATGTAGGATTATTCTTCATTTACGTCATTATAAAAAAGACAGAAAATATACACTACTTTCTGTCTTTTCTGTAATATTCTTTTTAGTTATCAGAATTTTGGATCCTCAGCAAATAAACTGCTATCATCAAAATTCATTTCACCAAAGCCTTCTTCATCTAATTCTTCCAAATCAAATTCTTCATCTCCGTAGAAGTTTTCATCAATGCTTACTTTCTGCACAACGGCTAAACCTTCATCAGCCATTATTTGAACAGGGGGTTCACCTTCGGAGGTTACACAGACTGCACTTTTCAGATTTTTCATTGGAATAATATCTGTCAATTCAATGAAGAAAACCCGATCTGACATCATATCAAAAACATAAATCAATTTTTGATTTTCTTCTGAAAGCAACTCTTCCAAAGAAGTCTTGTCCATTACCAGATTATCATATTCGGAACTCGATTCCATTTCCACCAATGTTACTTCCTGTCCTTTCTCCCAATTATCAGAACAAATAAAGAAAGTAGTCATTTGATTTTTCTCGAAATTCACAGAATCGAGAATAGCATTATGTAAATCGAAAAAGTTTGCCTCTGAATCGATTGTAATAATGCGAACAAAATTATCTACCTCATCGGATAGAATTGTGAATTTATATACCATGTTTGTTTGTTTTAATTTCGATGTAAAAATACAACATTTTTTTTATTGGCATCGGGTTTATTTGAATTAATTCCTGCCGACAATACATTTAAATATCACTGCTATTTTATTATTCACTTCTATATCTTTCAATTATGCAATTTAAAGAATGAAATACATGCTGATTTTAAAATTCTTTAGCAAAATATTAAAATTTTGTAAGCTTCATTACTGGAATAAAGAATTTAAAATTCAACGCTTTTTTACTAATACTTTTTAACACACTGTAGTAAATAAAATAATTCCGGGTAACAATTATTCAAACCTCAATAAAATTGTCGAAAATTAATTTCACAAATAAGTTAATATATCACAACAAAGCTTCCTGTTGAACTAATTAATGTGAATATATCAATTTGAGAATCTACATCAAAAAAATCAATATCAATTCATTGATAGCGTATTGGGATGCTTGTTTCAATCAATTTGTCGTAATATTTATATGTCATCTTTATTCTTTACTACTTTTCTAAAAAATTTTTTTTTTACTACACGGTCTTCTGCAATGGCAATTTAGCAATTTAGCAATAATTGAATTAATAACAAATATTTTTACGATTTTAAGACGTTAAAATGACATTAACCTTTCAAATATTTTATCGTATTTTAAAGGTAGTAATAATTACACCAAAAACGGACAATATACTACATAACATTAATTATCAGACATTTAAAATATATTATAAATTTGTCGAGAATAAAATCAATTATTTTTATCACAAAAGTGAATGTATTAATCGGAATTATTTATTACTAACCAATTAAAAACTTTACACTATGAAAATATTCTACAAGCCCGCTTATTCGTATTTGTTTATTGACCTTTTCATGTTAATAATATGGATTTTTGTAATTTTGGAATGGTTTCCGTTAACTACAGATACTCCATTTGACAAATATTCATTGCCAGCAGCCAGTTATATAGTTGTTTGGGGATTTTGGTCGTATATTTTAGGAAGATATCAGCCGTTACACAAACAACACTATAATCAATCAACGAATCTGTTATTCTTTACATCACTTTTGGTTTTGGTATTCTTTCACGTTTTAATCTTCATTTATTTCCTCAATAAATTTTCAAAAAATTTATTATATATCATTACTG
>Ga0302215_10002164_pt1 | contig 13682 bp, 4 predicted proteins | sample II_Fen_N3_1_FD_194580 | JGI IMG/M metagenome (GOLD analysis project Ga0302215, IMG submission 194580) | Peat permafrost microbial communities from Stordalen Mire near Abisko, Sweden - II_Fen_N3_1 | ecosystem: Environmental > Terrestrial > Soil > Wetlands > Permafrost | place: Sweden: Abisko...
TTGCCCGATGTAACGATGTCCAAGGTATCCTGGCCAGTTAGGGTAAATCCGCGGTCGGTTGTTGAATTGTTCGCCCCTTTGTAGCTGAGTTTCGAATTCGTCAATGAAAGGTAGGGGGAAGTGGCATTCGTGGTGGCGCCCAGCGAGCTTTTCTCACCGACCAGCCCCAAGGATGCTATTTCTACGGTTCCGCCATTGATGATGGTTTTCCCGGTATACGTATTGGTAGAGTTCAGCATTTTAAGAGCACCGTTGCCGTTTTTCGTGATGCCGCCAGTTCCAGAAATCACCCCGGTTCCACCAAACGTGTAATCGTTGGTGGCGGTTTCCACGGTCATTTGTCCGATGGGCAGGTCGCCGACCAAGTTGACGATGCGTTGGGCGTTGCCCGTACTGTTGAACACGACGGAGTCGCCCAAGGCAAAGACTTCAGGCAAACTGGAGCTCAACCAGTTGGATGTGGAGAGGAAATCCCAGTTGCTGCTCTTGCCCGACCAAACGATGGAGGTGGACGAACGGGTCTTGTTGACGACCAACCAAATGGTGTTCAGCGTATCTTTCAGCGTACATTTCTGGCCATAAAGTCCGGTCAGCACGACTGAGTTCAAGGTGCCGGAGAAAGTACCGGTGTATTTGATCAACGGATAATTGCCTGGTTTGGCAACATTATTCAATTTGTTGAAAATAAAATAGTTAGTTCCTGTAATGGTAATATTTCCGAGTATTGACAGTTGATCTCCGGGTTTTACCAAACCGGTTGAATCGTCGGTCACGTCAAAGTAGCAGCGGTTCTGTCCAGGCAGGGTCAGACTGCTGCCAAAAGTTAGTTTTCCAACGGTGGAAATCGTGCCCGGGGCAATCTTGGCGCCGTTTTTCAGAGTGACGGGTTGAACAATGGTGTCGGTTCCACCGATAAAGGCGTTGAAATTGACGGTGACGGGGCTGCCCGAAAGTTTGGCGTTGACCAGCAGTGTTCCGTCATCCACCTTGGTAAGTCCAGTGTAGGAGCATTTGGTGGCCAATGTGAGTGTGCTCTTGCCCGACTTCAGCAAACTGGTGGTGCCGTCGATGGAGCCAGATCCGGAAAACGTATAGTCGTTGGGGGCGTTCACCACCACGAATCCCGGTGTCAAAGAACCTGTCAATTGAACGGGAGCAGTCGAATAGCCGGTCAAATCGAACATCACGCTGTCACCACTCACGTAGCTACTGGCCAAATCGTTCGTGGACCAATTGGAGGTACTTGCATTCCAAACATTGTTGCTAGAGCTACCTTTCCAAACCCGTTTCACGTCCATGATGGGCGGCATCGGCGGAGTAGCCATGCCCACACCCAAATAATAGTCCACCTCCGTGGAAGGCAAATAGCCCTTCAGCGGAATGGTCATGCGGTATTCCGGATTCTGCATCAAGCAATAGATGCGGTTCGTATTGGCCGTGGTGGAGGAAAAAATGCGAATCTCAGTGCGTGCGTCGTTCTCACAAAAAATCTCTTCACGCCAATCTCCTAAAATGTCGCCGTACAATGCAGCCCTGCCCGCATAAGGCGTTTTGGTCGAATAGGCTCCACCCTCGTTGTACAAGCTCAGCAACCTGCTGGCAGTTTGCGAGTTGTAATCCCATTTGTTGATGATAGGGTTGTAACCGTTTCCGTCCGCCGCATCCAGTTGTTCCCTCAATAAATCCCCGTCCCACCAGATGGAAAGCGCCGGATGCGGAAAACTGGAGGAAGGTATGAGCTCACCATGGTCGTCCAACATCGCCTCATGTGCGTACGACCACATTTCCATGCCGCTGTAACGGGCATCCACATCGGCTACATCTCCACGTCCCACATCAAAAGGCGTGGCTGAACTCCAGGTCTTGAGCCTTTCGCCGGTCTTGGCATCGTAATACAAGGCCAACACATTGGTGGCTTGCTGAATGGAATAGCATTCCAGTCCCGGACGTTCCGGGTCGATGTCACAAAGGTTGAACCGGTCGCCGTGACCGGTATCGTCCTTGCCCCAATAAAGCGGCGTTCCGTTGTCGTCCATGGTGTTGATGCCGTAGGCCACCTCATCCTTGCCGTCACCGTCCACATCGGCCACACGAATGTTGTGGAAGTCCGACCAATGGTAACCGGCAGGCGTGTTCGGATTGGCCCTGGGCGACCATTTCCACCGAACGGTAAATTTCTTGTTGGCATAGTCCAATGCCATGAAGTCACTCAAATCTTCGTGACCACGCGATGTGACGATGCTCGGATGAACACCGTCCAAATAAGCGATGGCCGCATAACTCATGTTCATGCGGTGGCCATAATTGTCTCCCCATAAAGCGGTCCAATTTGCTTGGGGTCCACGGGGAATATTGTCCGTGCGGGTAATTTCGTTGCCAGTCATGCCGTCCACCATCGAAATGTATTCGGGAACGGCATCGCTGTTGAGCATGTAGCCCAGTGAAATGGCGGGAAGGGTTCGGTAATCAACCTTTCCAGGCACCACCAAGGGAATGGAGTCGCCGTTGGCAAATTTGGTGCAGACACCGGTTCGGGTCAAGACTTCAGCCTTGCCGTCTCCGTCAAAGTCGTAGACCAGGACGAAGGGATTGTGCGTAGGGGCTCCTTGCTCCACATTTCGGCCCAAATCGACGCGCCATAAAAATGTGCCGTCGCTCTTGTAGGCTTCCAGCATGACGTTGTACAAGGGATCGTTCGGCAGGCGTTTGACCACATAGTCGTATTCGCCGTCCCCATCCAAATCGCCTACATAGATTTGTGGGATGGAATAATCGGTGGCAGTCAAGCCTAAAGGTGCTAAAAAACTGTTATTCAGCGGAATGGTATAGAAACTCTTAGCCGTGGTACTTCCAGGAATGATGAACGGTTTGCTCATGGGCTGCTCCACGCCCCTGATGACCGGAGCGACATAATAGGCGTTCGTCAGCGTAGTGCTGGCTCCGTTGTCCGTATAATTCGTCACGTTCAGAATGGGCGTCGAATTCCGTTTTACTGCAGCAGCTCCACCGATGGAACGATAGACGTTGAACCCGATGTCGTCCGGATCGGTCGCAAAAAACCGCCAGCTTACATAAACATTCCCGCTGCCCAAGTTGGTGGCAACCACGCCGCGACCGAGTTTATCGACCTTGCGTTGGGCGGATGTTGGGGTGGAAACGAACAGTGAGATTAGAAAGAATAACAGGAAAAATCGTTGGAGCAGTTGGTTCATGTTGTCAGGTTATTGTATTTTGCACGTACAAAGATACCTTATTCCTAAACTAAATCAACATCTAGATTTTTAAGTGCCAAATAGATTTTATTGATGGAATCTACAGCGAGGTCCGGTATGGAATGGTGAAATAAAAGACGGAACCTTTCCCCAACTTGGATTCCACTCGAATGGTACCACCAAGCAGTTGAGCATATCCCTTGGAGATGGAAAGTCCCAAACCGGTTCCACTGGAATTTAGGATGGGATCGTAACTGGCTTTGCTGAATGGTTCAAAAACCTTTTCCAAAATAGTGGGTTCCATGCCTATGCCAGAATCCCGAACAAAGAATTCAAGATCCCTTCCGACCAAGTGATAACCCAATGCAACCTCCCCATGGTGCGTGAATTTCAGCGCATTCGAAAGCAACTTGTTCAATATGTGTGAGACTTTGTCGTTGTCCGTAAACACGAAAGCGCGTTTGTTGTCCAGCGTTTTTTCCAGGGTCAATGTACATTGTTGTTCCTTAAAGCGTTGAACGTAAAAACAATAAATGTCGTCCAATAGCTCATTGATGTTGCTTTCCTGGATAAAGACTTCTTCCTGATTTGTTTGAAGGGAAGAAATGGTGATGATGTCGTTGATGACGCTCAACAGCCGATCGATGTTGCTTTGAACGATGTCCGTGTAACTCGAAATTTCCTCCTGGGTGAGGTCTGGATTGTTCATGATGCTGGAGAAACCGCTGATGGCGTTCATCGGTGTCCTGATTTCATGCGAGATGTTTTGCAGGAATACCGTTTTTAAACGATCGCTCAATTCTGCGTTTTCCTTGGCTTTGATGAGATCTTGTTCTACTTGGACACGTTCGGTCACATCCCGGAGAATGCCTTCGTGAAAAAGGGTGTTCCCCTGATCGTCCAATTCGTACATGCCATTGTCTTCCACCCAAATTTCGGAACCATCCTTCCGCTTCATCCTAAAAATATCCATTTTGCTCAGACCGATTTCCAAAATGGAACTTTCGCGCTCTTCGGGAGCGAAATAAAGGTCGTTTTTGATGTCGACTTTCAGCATTTCTTCCTTGTCCGTATAGCCAAACATGGAGACCATGGCTGGATTGATGTCCACAAACAGACCTTCGTGCGTGCTTCGGTAAACGCCATCCTTGACGCGGTCGAACAAGGAGTGGTAATGTGCCTCGCTTGCCTCCAAAGCTTCCAAGGCTTTTTTATGCTCGATGCGAAGACGTATGGAGGTGACGCCGAAGGCCAAATCTCCGGCCAGTTCTTCCAACAATCGAATTTCTTCGAGGGTGAGGATGTCCGATTCGGAAGAATAAAGCATCAAGGCACCAAAAACCTTACCGGCATCATTCTTCATAGGGAGAGCGATGGAACTTTGAAAACCCCGCTTGGTCGCTTCCTCACTCCAAGGTTTGTAGTTTGGATCGGTTGGCAGATTGTGAGAAAATACACTTTTACCGCTTCGAATAGCCTTTCCGGTGGAACCTTGTCCCAGTTCGCTGTGTTCGTCCCAGGAAATATTGGCATTTTCAACATACCCATCGTTGTGACCATACCATGCCATTGGACGGACTGATTTTCGCCTGTCGTGTTCGGCATAGCCCACCCATGCTAACATGTAACCCGCTTTTTCACAAATGATGCGGCAAACGTCATTCAACAATGTTTGCTCGTCGGTGGCCCGAACCAACAACTGGTTGCAACTGCTGATGGCCATCAGTTCACGGTTCAGCTTGTTGAGTGAATTGTCGGTAAGTCGAAGGTCTTGGTCTTGACCGGAACGTTCCTCACCCATGCAGGATGTTGGGTCGGAGTTGGTCAAAACTTTCATGGCGGAGGGTTCAGTCAGAAACAAATATACACTTTAGGTGTTCAGAATGTTCCGTCCCAGCCAAAAAAATCATCAATTCTTAATAAATAATTTCACTTCTTGTCCGTTGGTTGTTTTTATTCTGGACAAATAACATCCAGGAATAAGTTCATTTAGAGCGACTTGTGCATTTTTACTGTGCAACATACGGCTCCCCTTCATGGTAAAAATATCGATTTCACGAACATCCCCTTGGGCATAGAGCATGTCCTGCGATTCATTAAGGTAGATGGAAATTTTTTCGCTTTTAGAGGATGAAGTTTGCTCCAACGCCGTACTTCCGTCATCCGAATCCACATACACGATGCCTCGGCCCACCGTACTCATATAGACTCGGCCGAACACGTTCATGTCACCCACGACGAAATTGCCGTTGCCGGTTCCGCCCCATTCATGGGCGTCGTCGTTGATGCGGGTCCAGTTCAGCCCCTCGTCGATGGAACGGAAAATGCCGGTGACCAGGCCGATTTTGCCCCAAATGTACAGGGTAGGATACGTTTTCCCCGGAGCGGCTTTGCCGACACCAACGGCTGATGCTTCCAACACCGCAGTCAGTTTGACAAACGTTTTACCACCATTGGTCGAACGCACCAAGCCGTTGGTATACAGCGGAATCCAAAGATGGCCTTCGTAACCGGGCACACTGCGTTCCAGTGCGCTGCCCGAAGCGGTGGTCACCCCCACCCGCGCAAACGTGAAGCCCGTATCCGCACTGGCGTAGGTGTAACCGGTGCTTCGGTTGTAGGCATAAAATACGGCCGGATTCACAGGATCGGCTACCGTTACCGTCGAGAAATCAATGCCAGAAACCGCCGTCCACGTGGTTCCGTTGTTAAACGTCCTATAAACCTTGGAGGAATCGGCCGGCGTATGCAAAATAACCCTTCCATCGGCTGAAATCGAGGCCGAGCCTTGTGCGCCTTTCAACGATGCCGACTTGAGCCACGTTTTGGCCGTGTCGTTGGAATAATACATGGAACCTCCAATTCGGACAACTTTTCCCAAACTGTTTCCGGCATAGGCCAAGCCACAGGTGGTTCCCATGGTCGGGGAATGAATGGGCGCATAGATATCCGGCTTGACACTTCGAAAACCATCGTAATCGCCAATTACAGAAAGTACTGGACCGCCCGGAATGCTTACCAGATTCATGGCCACCGTTTCTTCCAACCCTTTGACATCAAATTTCCAAACACAAGGTGTGGCATCGATGTTTTCAGTCTTGAACAAACCGTTTCCAGAAGTGACGAACGCTTGTTTGGTATTGAATGGATTGAAAACCAAGCAGCACGCCCAATGAATGGACTGACTGGCACTCATCCAAGTCACGCCGTTTGCCTGAAGTTGATATCCCCGGGTCACGATGTTTGTCCAGGAGGTTCCGCCATTTGTGGTGATGAAAAACTGGTCGCCCCATGCACTACCCTGGCTCCAATACGTATTGACGGTTGAGGCGATCATGCGGTTGGCATTTGCCGGATCGACACTGATGCCGCTGTAGGCGCGGGTGCAACTTGCAGGGGTGATGTTGGTCCACAAACCGGAGTCGAGGTTGTACTTCCAAATCTGCCCCGTATCCATCCATCCATTGGTGGCATCGCCGTAAGGTCCGACGCCGTTTCCGTAGGTGACTACCAAATTCCTGCCCGCCAGAACAGCACGCTGAGGCGCATACAAACTAGGTGCATTCGTTATCGTGTCAAACGTCACGCCCCCGTCGTTGCTTCGATACAAGCTCGATCCGCTCCGAGTCACTCCAACAATCAACATATTGGTGGCTGAACCCTTGGTTCCGGTACTCGGGTCCATCAGCACAAACGAAATGCCGTTCCCATTGGTGGTGGTCGTCACGTTCAGCCCAGCCAAGCGCGTCCAAGACACACCCGAGTTCGTACTTTTGAACAAACCCTTGGACCGGGTTCCGCAATATAAAATAGTTCCCAAATTGGGATCAACCACCAATTTCTCACCGGTTTGACGGCCGAGACCATTGCCGTGTGCCGTAAATTGCGCGGTCACGTTGGTGATGGCAAATGTGTTTCCACGGTCGGACGATCGCAAAATAGCTGTCGTGCCGCTGTTGAAATACGAGGTTCCAACCAGCATGTACACATTGTCGGAATTATTGGGATCCAAGGCGATGGCCTCCACTCCCATGTAACCGGTCTGAGCGGTCGACGCCCAGTCCAGCAGGGGTATCCACTTGTCGCTCACGGAATCTCGACGATACGCCCCTCCCACATCGGTTCGGGCATACATCAACCCTTTTTCACTCGTGCTCGGAATGATGCCCGTCACGAAACCGCCCCCGCCAATGGCCAGATTGCCAAAACTGTTCCCCGCCAGGGAAACCTGAAAAAAGAGAAGCAGGAACAGTGTGAGTCTCATCTAGTTGATTTCAATGGTTATAGATCCTTTCACATCGGCTGAAGACGCCGCCGTAGAGAGCACGTACTTTCCAGCTTCCAGCTTCCAACCTTTGGAGACTTCGTCGTAGAACGCCAAATCCTTGGCTGCCACAGTCAAATCCACATTTTTGGTTTCACCCGCTTTGAGGAATACTTTTTGGAAAGCTTTCAGCTCTTTGACAGGGCGCATCACGGAAGGTTTAACCTGCGAGGCATAGAGCTGCACTACTTCGGCACCGTCCCTTAAGCCCGAATTTTTCAAGGTCAAGGTCACTTTGATGGAAGCATCCTTGTCGTACGTCTTTTGGTCGGAAGCCGGTTTTCCATAGACAAACGTCGTGTAAGACAGGCCATGGCCGAACGCGAACTGGGGGACAATTTTTTTGGTGTCGAACCAGCGGTAGCCCACCAGAATGTCTTCCAGGTATTTTTGATTCACACCATCACCTGGGTAGGAAATCATGCCGAACGAAGCTGCAGCGTTGTCAGCCAGTTTCTTGGGGAAGGAAAACGGCAGTTTGCCGGAAGGATTCACGGCGCCCGAAAGCACGTCGGCCAGGGCATTTCCAGTTTCCGAACCGAGATACCAACCTTGAACCAAGGCAGGAACCTGATCGACCCAAGGCATGGCCACGGCGTTTCCGCTCATGAGCACCACCACCAGCTTCTTGTTGACGGCCAACAAAGCATTGATGAGTTTGTCTTGTCCAAAAGGCATGTCAAACGATTTGCGGTCCGCACCTTCGCAATCCTGGAAATGGTTCTTGTTCAGACCACCCACATAAATCACCACATCGGCGGTTTTGGCAGATTCAACGGCGGCGGCAATCAATGAATCGGCATTCAGTTTGGTGTTGGTTTCCCGGTCGTAATTGGGCGAACCAGAGGAATAACCCTGACTGTAAGTTACGGCCTCTTTGCCATACACATTGGTGAGCCCTTCCAACGGCGACACCACGTACTTCACCTTCAACTCAGAGGAACCGCCCCCTTGCATCAAATTCCGCGTGGCATTCTCCCCGATCACCGCTATTTTCTTGGCTGAACCCGGCACGATGGGCAACAGGTTTCCCACATTTTTAAGCAATACGATGCCTTCCGAACCGATTTTTCGCGCCGCTGCGCTGTGGGAATCGCAGCCATAGCGTCCAAAGGGACGGTTGGCCGACATGTTGGTGCGCATGTTGAGTCGCAGGATGCGGCGAACCTTATCGTCCAGCACGGACATGGGCACTTGGCCTTTTTTCAAAGCATCCAGGAACGGTTGTGCCAAATTGTAGTCGTCGTAGGTGAATTTGGAGCCGGAAACCTTTCCGTTGGTGTAGCTGCCCATTTCAATATCCAAGCCATTCATCGCGGCTTGCATCGGAATGTGTGCGCCACCCCAGTCAGACACGACCACGCCGTCGAAGCCCCAGTCTTTCTTGAGCACCTGGTTCAGCAGAAAATCGTTGTGGCAGCAATGTTGACCACGAAGTTGGTTGTAGGAACCCATGATGGACCAGGCGCCACCTTTGGTGACGGCAGCCTTGAAGGCAGGCAGGTAGATTTCGAACAACGCACGGTCGCTCACTTCCACGTTGATGTTGTCGCGGTGGTCTTCCTGGTTGTTGAGGGCGAAATGCTTGACGCAGGCGGCCACGCCGTTGCTCTGCACACCTTTAATATAGGGCACCACCATGGTGGCGGAAAGGAAGGGATCCTCGCCCAGGTATTCGAAGTTGCGGCCATTCAAAGGCGTGCGGTAAATGTTCACACCGGGACCGAGCAAAATGTCTTTTTTGCGGAAACGCGCTTCCTCGCCGACGGCAACGCCGTAGAGTTCAGCCATGGCGGGATTGAAGGAGGCGGCCAAACAGGTTAAGGCTGGAAAGGCGGTGCTGCGGTCGTTGGACCAACCAGCCGGGTCCCAGGAATTCCACTCGATTTCCTCGCGGACGCCGTGTGGACCGTCGCTCATCCAGATTTCGGGGATGCCGAGTCTGGGCACGCCGGAGGTGCTGAACTTGGACTGCGCGTGACAAACGGCCACTTTTTCTTCGAGGGTCATTTGGGACAAGGCGTCCTCCACACGGGCGTCAATGGGTTTGGTGACATCGGCGTAAATGGGGAGTTGGGCGAACAGCGGGCTGCTCAGCAAAAGGAAAAACAGGAAATTGATCGTCTTTTTCATATTTTGAAGGATGGTTTATTTCTTAAAAGTCAGTTCGTGCACGTCCGTGTCTGTGGGCAGGAACAGTAGGCCCTTAGCTATTTTTTTGTCAACCAGGTACGATTTCCACTTCAAGGTGGTCCAATCGATGCGGTCGGTGGATTGCGCCACGTCCACTTGCGGAATCGCCGCTCCGTCACGAATCAAAATGATGGCTGGAATGGGGCCAGCCTCAATTTTATTCCACCCGGAAGCGTAAATTTTCCCCGTTTGGTAATCAATCCATTTGCCGCCGGGAAGGTACACATTTCGTACGTGATCATCCGTCATCAAAGGTGCCACATACATGTCTGAACCAAATAGATAAGCGTCGTCCACCAGCCAAGCACCTGGGTCGTCCGGGAATTCCACGAACAGCGCACGTACCATTGGCAAACCTGTTTCCGTGCATTTCTTGGCCTGCGCGTACACGTACGGCATCAGTTTGTATTTCATCTCTGCCGCTTGTCGGAACGCTTGGACGAACCCTTGGTTGTAGAGCCAGGGTTCTTTGGGGGGCGCACCGTGGGCACGGCTGTGCGAAGTCAGGAAACCAAACGGTAACCAGCGCCGGTACAAACTCTCGGGACTTTTTTGGACGAATCCGCCGATGTCGTGGCTCCAAAACGAAAAGCCGCTCAGGCCAAATGAAAGCCCGCCTCTTAAGGTCGATTCCATGCCGATGTCCGTGTTGGCCGCATCCCCGCCCCAATGGAGCGGATACCGCTGCGATCCTGCCCAAGCGCTTCTAGCCCAAATAATATTGTCGCCTTTGGTGGCCTTGGTCACCTCGGCTACAGCCTGGTTGTACCGTAACGGATACAGGTTGTGCTCGTAAAATCCGCTTCTGCCGTTGGCATACACGCCTTCCAAAGGCGCAGCTTCGCCGAAATCCACCTTGATAGCCCCCACTCCTTGTTTCAGCAATCCGGCCAGTTTATTTTGGTACCATTTCACTGTTTCGGGGTTGGAGAAATCGAGCACGGCATCCTCGTACGGCATTTCGCCCTTGCCATTCTTCACGTTCAAATTCTTGTCGATGATCTCGTGGAAATACTTGTTTTTGGGTGTGAAATACGTGAGCTGCCAAAGTGAGATGTGGAAGCCGTCCTTGAGCAAATCCTTGATCATCTTGCTGGCGTCGCTGAACCGAGAGGGCGCGAATTCGTAGTCGCACTGCCAGTCGTATTCGAACCAACCGGTGTCGAAATGGATCACATCGGCAGGAATCTTGTTATCGCGCAGTTTGGCGGCGACATCGTAGCCTTCCTTCTGCTCGAAATACGTAATTCGGCTCATCCACGTGCCAAAACTCCAAAGCGGTGGCATGGCAGCTTTGCCTGTAATATCGGTGTACTCGTCCAAAATTTCCTTGGGTTGGCCCAGGAACACGAACAAATCCAGCGCCTCATCGCCCATGAACAGCTTGGTGGCACCCACGTACGATTGGCCGAAATCGCAGGTCACCGGCGCCGACGTGTGCATGAACATACCGTAGCCTTTGTTGCTCATAAAGAACGGAATCGGCTTGTACATCAAATCCGTCTCGGGTCCCTGTGGATCGGTCACCCAGAGGTTTACTTTTTGTCCCCGCTTGTCCAACCGTGTGAACGACTCGCCGCAACCGAAAATCTTTTCGTCGGGCGAAAGCGAGAATACCGGGTTGATGGAACGGCTGTTGTCTACTCCTCTTTTAATAAAGTTGAATGGAAGTACCTTGACCTGCGAGGAATCGTTGTCCGCCCAACGCCAGGTATCCGTAATAACACGACCGGTTGCATTCCTTAGTGTGATGCGGAAGGGCTTTACATCGATGTCGACGGAACCGAAGGCACTGGTGTACCGATGACCGCCAGGAATGGCAGCGTATTTCCAGGAATGATCCACCGCGGGTTCAGCCACCAACATGGGAGAATTAAATGGTTTAGGCTCCACCGGCGTGGTCAGCATTCGAATGCGCACTGTCCGCGGCGATACGAAGTCTAGTGAAAAACGCAGCTCGGGGTTCTGTTCGTAGGCCGCACCCGGAAAGTCGAGCATTTTCAAATCTTGCGGCAAAATCGTGTTCACATCGAAGGCCTGGCGCGTATATAAAGTCGTCCGTTTCCACGAAATTGTACCCTTGGCCGTCAATGGATCGAACGAAGCAACTTTGTCCGCAAAAAAGAACGTATTTCTAAAATTGCTGAAATCGGGGCTCATATCTACCGCATCGCCCAGAATCCTAGAATTCTGCGCACTCGTTAAAAAGCAAGAAACAACCAATCCCAACAGGCTAGTACATATTTTTTTCATGGCATACGTTTTAATGATGCAAATATAATCCATGCATCTCGACCGTTTGGGCTCAAATGTTCACAATTGCGGTCGTAAATCGATATTCTGCTGCTCCGTGAACTTCTTTTTATATTCATTTGGACTTTGTCCGAATTCATCCTTAAAATATTTGCGGAAATATTTCGGGTCGTTGAACCCCACCTGAAAAGCCACCTCGTTGATGAAAAGCTGGCTTTTTTCCAACAATTCCGATGCCCGTTTCAACCGAATGAACCGGATAAACTCGGAAGGCGTCTTATCTGTGAGTGCCAGAATCTTCTTGTAAAAATAGACCCGGCTCATGCCCATTTCCCGGCACAAATCCTCCACCAGAAACTCGGGATCGGAAATATTCGCTTCCACCAACGTCACCGCCTTGCGCACGAACTTCTCGTCCAGCGATGTAATCTCCACCTCGGCTGTGGTCACTTGCACCTTCTTGCGGAACTGGTCGCGCGTCTTCCGTTGCCTTTCCATAATGTTGTTAACCTTGAGCGTGAGCATCTCCATATTGAACGGCTTGGCAATGTAATCTTCCGCTCCCGCTTCCAGACCGCGGTATTTGTTCTCGTCACCAGCCTTGGCCGTGAGCAAGATAATTGGTATGTGCGAGATCCGCATGTCGTGCTTCACCAACCGGCAAAGTTCCAAACCGTCCATCTTTGGCATCATCACGTCGCAAATGATGATGTCCGGCACCTTGTCCAAAATCATCTTGAATGCCGCTTCCCCATCCGGTGCCTCCAGCATGCGGAACGTGTCGCTGAACAATGCCGTGATGAAATGGCGGAAATCTTCGTTGTCGTCCACCACGAGCATCAGCGGCAACTTGCCCTTTTCGTCCGCAGGAAGCTTCACCTCGTCAAGTACGACCGCTTCCTCAGGCATAGCCAAGGTTTGTGTTATAATCTCCTCATGCACATGCTGGTTAACCGGCAACAAGACCGTAAAGGCTGAACCCCTGCCCAGCGTACTCTTCACACTGATGTCCCCTTGGTGCAACTTCACATACTCACTTACGATGTGCAAGCCCACACCCGTACCCGTCTGGTTCGCGGTATCCGGATGCTCCACCCGATAGAACCGCTCGAACACCCTCTGCAAATCGGACTCCGGTATACCGATGCCCGTATCTTTCACTGTAATTTCCAAGAACTTCTTGTCCTCGCTAGGCGACTGACTCAAACTGAGCAGCACATCGATTTTGCCATTGTTCCTCGTGAACTTGAACGCATTGGACAACAAATTATACACGATCTTCCGCAATTTTTCTTGGTCGAACTCCATACTCAATTCCGTCAAGGCAGTCGAGAACGAAAAATGGATGGACTTTTTGTTGGCCAATTCCGTAAACGAATAACAAATGTCACGGACGAAGGCCACCACATCCCCCACCGAGATGTTCAAGGTATCTTTTTGAACGTCAAGCTTGCGGAAATCCAGTAACTGGTTCACCAGTTCCAACAAATTGTAGGCGTTCCGCTGAACCGTTTCCAGCAGCGTTTTCTCGCCTTCCTTGCGCTCCTCCTGCAACATCTTCTCCACCGGGCTGATAATCAAGGTGAGCGGCGTTCGGAACTCGTGGCTGATATTGGTGAAAAAGCGAAACTTCATCTCGTCGATTTCGTGCAGCTGCCTGGCATCCCGAATGCGCTGTTCGTTGTCGAAGGCCGTTTTCT
>Ga0302215_10002165_pt1 | contig 13676 bp, 12 predicted proteins | sample II_Fen_N3_1_FD_194580 | JGI IMG/M metagenome (GOLD analysis project Ga0302215, IMG submission 194580) | Peat permafrost microbial communities from Stordalen Mire near Abisko, Sweden - II_Fen_N3_1 | ecosystem: Environmental > Terrestrial > Soil > Wetlands > Permafrost | place: Sweden: Abisko...
ACAGGCAGCTTGGAAATTCAAAAGTACAGGTTTATTATTTAAAAAAAGCCATCAAATCAAACTGTAACGACTATTTAGCTTACTATTGGTTAGGTAATTACTATAGAAGTATCGGCGACTATCCTGATTCGATTGCCTATTACAAGGAAGTCGTAAAAATTAATCCGAAATTCTCTCAAGTCTACATTTGTTTGGCTATGAGCTTCTTTGAGACAGAGGACTTTAATTATACAATAATGGCTCTTTCTCAATATGGCGAGTTCTATCCGGATTCTGATTTTGCTTATTACCTCAGCGCGAAGGCAAATCTCGCAATGTGTCATTATGTTGAGGCAAAAACTTATATAGAGAAAGCAATTGCAACTAACAATAATAGTGAATACCAGTTTGAACTGGCTAAAATAGATTACGCTCTTGAGGACTATAATTCCGCCCTTGATATTTTTCAAAAGTTGATTCAAGCAAATGAATCAGCGGAACTCTTCAATTATATTGGGCTGAGTAATTATAAACTTAAGAATATAGATTTAGCTATTGCGAATTTCAACAAAGCAATCCAATTGGATTCTATGCGCCCTATTTATTATTATAATTTGGCTCAATGCTACAAATCACTGGGTGATAAGCCAAATTATTCTAAAAATGTAAACACCGCTACAAAAATAAATCCGATAAATTATCAAGATTTTATTGACTTGAGCTATATTTATTACGATAATGGTAATCCGAGTTATGCGATTAATACGCTTAACCATGCGATTAGCAAATATCCGAGTGTAAAATCACTTTATTTATCAAAATTGAAAATTTATGAAGCACTTAACGATAATTTGCATTATAATGAAACTAAGGATTTAATAGATATGAGATTTAATAGATAATGAAAAAGCGAAGAAGAAAATCAAAAGAGAGCATAGTATCAAGATTAATTAACACAATTTCAGTGTTTTTACTTGCCGGAGTTATGTTTTTTGGGCTGAAAGTCTATTCAGCATCGGGGAATAATCTTACTTTTGCGCAAATCAGTGATGCTCACTATTCATCGGCTAAAACAAACACATCATATCGTTTGACCGCTGAATCAGGTGAACTTTTATCAGATGCCGTTGCACAGGTAAATGAAACTCCTGGCATTGATTTTGTCATGTTTACAGGCGATATGATAAACACTCCTTATCAAAAAGAGTTGATGAGCTTCTTGGGTTATGCGAACCAGCTTAACGCTCCTTGGTATGCTGTTTTAGGAAACCACGACGTTTGTGTCGGCGGATATTTGACTAAGCAATTGTATTTTAATATTTTGAATGGTCATAACAAAAATTTCCATTTTGCAAAAACGTATTATTCGTTTGTGCCTAAAAAAGGATACAAAGTTATCGGGCTTGATTCAATTATCGACACAAGAATTACTGCAAACGGACAAATTGATTCAACACAATTGAAATGGTTGGACAAAGAGCTTTCCAAATCAAAGGATGACGTTGTTTTGATATTTTTACATAATCCGCTCGTTGAACCTATGCACAGCTCCAGTCATCTTGTTTTGAACGCTGACGAAGTGCTTAAAGTTATTGATAAATATAAAAACCCGATTGCTATTTTTTCGGGACATTACCATACAACAAAAATTACCCAATTAGGAAACGTTTTGCACGTTAGTACTCCGTCAATGGTTTCATATCCAAATGCTTTTAGGATTGTAAAAATAAGCAGCCAAAAAGACAAAGTTGTTTTTGATATAAAACTAAAGGAAACAAGATACACGGATGTTCAAAAACGCGCAAAAATGATGGCATTTGGCTCAAAAACATATTACGGAGCCGACTCAGACAGAAACGGTACATTTACTATAGAAAAAAAATAAGGATAAAGAGAGATGGAAGATATTAGAAATGAATTTAGAGTAAAATTCAGAGGTGTAAGAGGAAGCTATCCGATTGCGCATAAAAATTATTTAAAATATGGCGGAAACACATCTTGTGTTGAAGTTAACGTCGGAGGTCATTTGATTATTCTCGACGCTGGTACTGGGCTAATCGACTTGGGAAACGAGCTAATGAGAGATCACATAGCTTCAGGAACAACGTTATATGATAGAAAACCTGTTGTTGCCACTTTGTTGTTGAGCCACATTCACCAAGACCACATCCAAGGCTTCACGTTCTTCAGACCTTCTCATATCGCTTCAACTAAGTTGAACGTTTTCGGGGCTACTGATTATAATGAGACGCTTGCTGATGAATTGGCGCAGTTGTTGTTTACAAAATCATTCCCTCTTGATTTGGGTGATATTGCAGCAAACTTGAATATGTTTGATATTAACGAAACAGAATACATCGTGTTAGATGGTGATGATGTTTCAGTTAAAAGAATTGAAGATGGCGACGAGTTGACTCCAAAGGGTGAAGAAGTTGTAATCACTTGTTACAAGTCCTACGCACACCCTCAAGACGGTGTAATCGTTTACAAAATAGCTTACAAGGACAAATCATTGGTCTATGCAACTGATAAAGAAAGTTATTTGGGCGGAGATAAGAAATTATCTATTTTTGCAAGAAATTGTGATTTGTTAATCCACGATGCGCAGTATACAACAGATGATTATCTGAATTCATATTCACCAAAACAAGGTTATGGTCATTCGACTTTTGAAATGGCAATTGATGGACAAAAACAATCTGGCGCCAAAAAATTAGCGTTCTTCCACTTTGATCCTAGTTATGACGACGATAAAATGGAACAGATTGCTCAATATTACCAAAATAAGAGTGCAAGTGTATTTGTAGCTTATGAAGGGCTTGAAATAGTTTTATGATAAAAAAAACTGTTACGCTTTTAATTTTATTAGTAACAACAATTTTTACATCCGGATATGTGAAGCCTGACGTTTATAAGATCGATGCAGAAAAAAATGCGATCATTCATAATAATCTTGGGCTAAGAGATGTTTCAGATGCATATTATATTCGCGCAATTCAGGAATTTACTCTTGCAATTGCTCTTAATCCTAAAACACAAGCCACGGCGGTTTATTATAATAACCTCGGGGAAACCTATATGAAAATAGGTTACTATAAGCAAGCTCAAAGGTGTTTTGAAAACTCGATTACTCAATATAATCTGAATTTTGCATATTACCAAAACCTTGTAAGGACTTTTCAGGCGCAAAAAATTGTCCCATCAAAGATAAAATACTTTGAACCAAGAGCAGAGAAAAATTCTCTTGATATGGTAACGTTAGGGCTTTTGTACGTTGCTAGCGGTGATGTAAGACGAGGGATAATAAAACTGGATGAATTCTGTATGAAAGAACCCGATTTGCTGATTACAGAGGCGGTAAGATATTATATGAGCGAAATAATTCCTAAAAATTAACAAAAAAAAGCGACTTTTGTGAAAAACTCAAAAGTCGCTTTTTTTTAAATTGAATTATTATTCAACAACAATAACGCCTACTGGGCAAGCGTCAGCTGCTTCTTTAACACAGTCAATGTTGTCAGCTACAGCTGCTTCATTAACAACAGCGATATCTTCTACTGTGAAAACTGCGTCACAAATTGATTCACATGCGCCACAAGAAATACATCCGTCTTCGATCTTTACATTCATTTTAATTTCTCCTTTTTAATTGTTGTATTACGTAAAATTATTTACGTAATCGATTATAACAAAAAAAAAATAAAAATCCAGTAGGTCGAGGGGGTAGAATAAATTTCCATTCGACGCCTTGCTTTTTCTGGCGTTTTAGATAGAAGCTCCGCCAGCGACGATTTTTTTCAAGGCATTTTTAGATCCTGTAGTGGACTTTGCTAAATCTACAATGAAATTAATAGCTTCAACGTCTCTTGCAATCGCTTCTTTTAAATCTAATATTTCTTCAACGCTCAACAGTTTTATATCTTTGTCATCTGAGTACAAAAACTTTTGAAAATTGGTTTGCGCCTCTTCATTAAATCCTGGTAGATTCAATTTCATTGCATACCATTTGTGGAATTGCTGGATTGTGCAATAGTTATCCACCGGTCCGTTGCTTAATACAAGCATTGGCTCGCTTTTGAGTGCGAATTTTATTGGTTCTTTAGCACATAATGCAACGATAACATTTAAATATAGAGCTTTTAATCCGCTAGATGCTCCGATAACGCCTTCTTCAAGATTAACGAGTTTTAAAATTTTTGCAGCAAAGTTGATTTTATAAACCTTTGTTCCGCTTCTTTGAACGAATTCAATTAATTTCTCAGGTTTGTTTTCATATTTTTTCAAAATCGTTTTAACATCATTTTCAAGTTTTGTTTTGTTTTTATTCGTCTTTGTATTTAATTCTAACGATGCAGCCTGTCCAAACACTTTTTTAGAGGTGCTGTTTGAATAAACTGATTTAAAATTTCGCTTAAGCTTTTTAACAAGAAATTTTTCTTGAAAAGTTAAGATTGAATATATGAATTTTTGAATAAAATCGAACATACCAACTCCTATACATATATAAAAACATTTCGACTTCAATAATTGCTTAAATGAAGCTTTTGTTAATTTTTTGTATAAGTTGGCAATAAAACAGTTATTTTAGTCCCATAGCCGATTTTGCTCTCTAAATTAATATCACCCTCGTGTGCTTCGATAATCTTTTTACTGATATAAAGTCCAAGTCCAGAGCCGACTCTTTTATTTTTCTTAGCCAAAGACATGTATTGTAAAAATACATCTTCTTTGTGCTGCAAATCGATTCCCTTGCCAAAATCTTGGATATAAAACCCCATTTGGTTGTTTTGTTCAAATATTTTTATGTTGATTTGGCTGCCATTTGGTGAATATTCACTGGAATTGGCAATCAAATTGTGGACAACTCTTTTCATCTCTAAAAAATCGAACGGTACAAGTGTGTTTTTTAAATTACACTCAAGATGAACAGTTTGTTTTTTAGGTTCAAGGATGTATTTTGTAAGATCAATGCAATGATTTATAAGCTTTTGCAAAGAATAAACTTGTTTTGAAAGACTTATGTTGTTGCTGTCTATCTTGTTTTTGCACAAGATATTGTCAACCATATCTTTCATAAATTTTGTTGAATTCAGTATGTCTTCAACTAGCTCGTGTTGGTCTTCTTCCAATTCGCCCATGTTTTCATTTAATAAAAGATTTAGAGCATTGATACCCGCGCTTATCGGCGTTTTTAAGTCATGAGCAACTGTAGCAAGGAATGTTTCTTTGCTTGATGCCATTATTTCTTGAGCTTTTTGATTTTTAAGAATGTTGAAAATCTGTGATTTTATTATGTTTATATCAAACGGTTTTTCTATGTAGGCAAAAGAGCCTAGATTGTAGCCTTTTATCTTGTTATGAGAGTCTGATAACGCGCTTATGAATACGATAGGAACATTCTTATTAAAAGGTGTTTCTTTGATTTTTTCAGCGAGCTCAAATCCTGAAAGCTCTGGCATCATCACGTCTAACAAGAATAAATCGAATTTTTCAACTAAAATTCTTTCGTAAGCTTCTTTTGGCTTCAAAAAGCTTGTTATGTTTATGTTGAAATCAGATAAGATTTCTTCTAACAACTGGATATTCATCAAATTGTCATCAATAATCATTACTTTGCAATTGGTTATATCTGAGTATGCATAGTCAATTTGAGGTTCATCTATTAAAAGTCCACCCTTTTTAATAAAAAATTCTTCAACTATCTTTTTATCAATAGGAGAAGAAATAACTGTTTCTATACCAATTTTATTAGCCATTAAAATATTTTCTCTAGACAAATCTGTAGAAGAAATCCATATCTCTACATTTTTAAATTCATCCTTGCTTTTACAATTTTTGATTATATTCAGTTCTGATTTGCCGAAGTCTGTTTGAATTATACAGAGTTCGATTCCTGGTTTCAGCTTAAGCTTATTCAGCTCCGCAACTTTGTTTATAAGCAAAAATTTTCGATTGAGATTGCTCTTATAAAAATCATTATTTTGACTATTTGAGTTAATAATTTCCTGCATTTTTTATCCTAAAAAAGAGTTTAATATTTCTTTTCATAATATTAATATAAAAAGATTTTAATTAATATTGGTCAGGTGGGCTAACGGTATACAGAAGTCTATTCCTTGATGCTTCCTTGTAGTAAATCGTTGATGAAATATTTTTTACCAACCAAGAAGACAATAATCGTAGGAATGGTGCAAATCACTGCGCAGGCAAGCAAATCACCCCAATTTGTGATTTCTCTGAAGCTTCCCTTAAAAATGGCAAGTCCAACCGGTAAAGTCCGCATGCTGTCTGAATTTGTGACTATTAATGGCCACATGAAACTGTTCCAGCTCGATATAAACGTGAAAATAGATAATGTTGCAATTGTAGGGAGTGCGATTGGCAAAGCTATCTTGCAAAATGTTTCAAAAATGTTACATCCGTCGATTTTTGACGATTCTTCGAGGTCTTTTGGGAAACTTAAAAAGAATTGTCTAAACATAAACACTCCAAATCCACCGAATAGTCCCGGAATTATAAGTGCTTGATATGTGTCGATTAAATGGAGTTCGCGCATTAGAAAAAATAACGGAATAATGTTGACTTGTGGAGGAATCATCATTGTTATTAGAATTATTAGAAATAAATAATCACTTCCTCTGAATTTTAATCTTGCGAACGCGTACCCTGCAAAGGCTGAAAATATTACCTGTCCAATGGTTGTTAGTGTTGCTACAAAAAGACTGTTCATAAAATATTTGGCAACGGGAATCGATGCAAAAACACTTACGTAGTTTTCAAAGGTGAAATTTTTGTGAAAAATCTTAGGCGGATATGAAAATATTTCGCTATTTTGTAAGAACGACAAGTTTAACATTGCAAAAAACGGCGCCAACATGCTAATAGCGATTATGGTCAAAATAATATAGCCTAAAATTGTTCTAAATAATTTCATAGAGTTATTTTATCACAGAGATTTGCAAAGGTTAATTTTGCCTCAAATTTGCAAAAGCATGCCTTTTTTTCTCCATATTGGTCCGAAATTGTTTTTTTTAGGTCCTTAAAGCTCTTACACTTTGCGTTTTAATGCTATTTTATTAATATTTAGATACAATTTTTCTTTGATTCGATTTTGGAGTATAATATTTTTAGAAGATACCATATGCTGGGAGAACGAGTAGAGAATTTCAATGATTTATTGATGTTGGCTTGTTTCAGGGGGAAGATGAGAGTTCTAAACTCTATTAATATAAAAAAAATACTAATATTATTGTCTGTAATTTTTGTTACGGCGTCTTCTGTTTGCGCGGATGATGCGCAAATCCAAACTCCACAGTCTTCTGCAGGGCAAACCCCTGATTTTCAAACTCAATCTGAGGTTGAAGTAAAGCCACTTAGTGACGTAAAAACAGGAAAAAAAGAAGTAGTTAAAGAAGCGGTCTATATCAAGGATATCGAGATAGTAGGGACAAACTTCATTAAACCAGAATATGTACTAAATAGGCTTCAACTTCAGCGTGGTGACGAGTACAGCAGAGATTTGATTCAAACTGATTTGAAAAACATTTATCAAATGGGCTTTTTTACAGAAAAAATGAAAGCTATTCCTATTGAAAACCCAGATGGTTCAATCACTTTGAAAATTGTGTTGGAGGAAAATACTCCAATTACTGATTTTACAATAGAAGGTAACAATGTAGTTTCAAATGAGGAATTATTGGCTATGTTGACCCCGTTAAAAGGCGAGCCACAAAATATTGCAGATATAAATTCTTCAATACAAAAAATTCAAGAATATTATGGCTCAAAAGGCTATATTCTTGCTCGTGTCGATTCACTTTATGATGATCCTGATGGAACAATTAATGTTCATATAAACGAAGGTGAAATCGATAAAATCCTTATTTCAGGAAACGAAAAAACAAAAGATTACGTTATCTCCAGAAATGTCTTGACTGAATCTGGGACTGTTTACAACGAAAATTTAATAAGAGAAGACTTGGTTAGATTATACGCTACTCAAGCTTTTAAAGATGTAAAACGAGATATTCAACCATCTGAAACTAGTCCTGATAAATACGATGTTACTATTCAGGTTGAAGAGCAAAGAACTGCCTCTATTTCTATTGGTGGTGGACTTGATTCAGCAACCGGTATTTTTGGTTCAGCAGGGATTGCTGATAACAACTTCAGAGGACTTAATCAAAGAGTCGGATTGAATGTATTGGCTGGTTCAGGCGTTATATTGAATGATTCTTCTATAATTAATCGTATGAATATGCAGGCAGAATTGAGCTTTTTCGAGCCGTATTTCTTGAATGCGGATAATTCATTGATGAGCAAAGTTTTCTTTAGAGACTTCGGAAGTTACCAAATTCCACTTGCTATTGAGCGTAGAATTGGTGCAGAAGCAACAGTCGCTCACAAAATGCAAACTAATAAACATTTAACAAGTACGTTATCATTCGGATTGGAAAATGTTAATGTTCGAGAAGGTGATGAGAGTGGAATTAGAAGTCTATATGCAGCTCACAACGTAAATATTTCTCAACGTGCTCAGCAGTTACAGGGTGGAACATTCTTGTCTATGAGTCCTGGATTGATTTATGATACAAGAGACACAACAATGAATCCTAGAAACGGGGTTTTGGCTAATATGAGATTAGACGAAGCGCTTGACGTTGCAGGATTTGAAAATTCATATGGTAAATTGACCGGATCGATTAAAAAATACGTTCCAGTCGGCAAAAAATCATCTTTATCTTTCTTGGCTAGAGCCGGTGGAAAAATAAATGGTCAGATGCCTGAAGTTATGGCATATAGATTAGGCGGACCTTACTCAATCAGAGGATTTAGAATGAGTGGAGTCGGTACCGGCGACGGTTTTGTAATGGGTTCAATGGAACTAGCTACCCCTATTCCGTTCTTGGATAGATTGAAAGTTCAATTCTTAGACAATGTGAGAATGACATTCTTCGTTGATGCTGGTAAAATGTTTGGACCAACCGTTACAGATACTATATATGACAGACCTATGCAGGCAATCACGACAGGTGTTGGCTTGAAAGTCTATATCCCTGGAATGGGTCCATTGTCGGTTGACTATGGTATTCCTATCGTAAATCCTGGTGCTAGCGGTTCATCTGGTTACTTCACTTTTGGTGTTGGTGATATGATGTACTAGGCATTAATTAAAATTTTTGAAGAGACTTAACATACAAGTAAAAGGAGGCATTATGAACAAATTAAAATTGACGGTTTTAACACTAGCGGTTGTGGTTTTAGCATCGCTAAACAGTGCGGCTCAAGCGAGTGGAATTGGTTTTATTAATTACAAAAAAGTTCAAGAAAGTTATTCTGTAGCGCAAGATGCGATTAAAGAAGTTGACGCTAAAGGCTTGGAATTGCAACAATACTTGGTTGATAAAGAAAAAGAATTCAAAGCTCTTGATACACCTTTGAAAAAGAAAAACTTTGAAGAAAAAACTGCAAAAGATTTTAAAGCTAAGCAAGATGCTTATTTGACATTAAAAGCGCAAAAAGAAGAAGCAGTTTATGGCAAAATCCAAGATGCTGCAAAACAAGTTTTGGTAGAACAAAAACTTGACGCGATTGTTGATTTTAGAATAATCTTTGTCGGCGGATTAGACATCACTGATTTGGTTCTTCAAAAATTAAACTGTAAGTAAATAGATACAAAGTAGGTTGGGTTTATTAGCCCAACAACGAGAGTTGAAAAATTGCGAGTTGTTGATTTAATCGATAAAAAAAAGAAACAGGGAGCTCATTCAAAGGAAGAAATTGATTTTTTGATTAATTCTTTAATGGACGGCTCTGCTTCTGATTATCAAATTTCAGCTTGGCTTATGGCTGTTTATTTTTGCGGCATGAGCGATGACGAAACCGCGTTTTTGACGGAAGCCTTTATCAATTCAGGCGATACGATTGACTTGAAAGAATTATCCAAAGATGTCGTGGATAAGCATTCAACAGGCGGCGTTGGAGATAAGGTTACATTGACTTTGATTCCTCTCTTGGCTGCGTGTGGCGTGCCTGTGGCTAAGCTTTCGGGCAAAGGGTTGGGGCATACTGGCGGAACGATTGACAAACTTGAGTCAATGCCAGGGTTTAGCTGTAATTTGCCTATCGAAAAGATAATTGAACAAGTCAAAAAAATCGGTGTGGCAATAGCTTCTCAAACGCTGAAGTTGACGCCCGCAGATGGCAAGATTTATGCTTTGCGTGATGTTACAGCAACGGTTGACAGCTTTCCTTTGATTGCTTCTTCTGTTGTTTCAAAAAAAGTTGCATCAGGTGCGGATAACATAATTCTTGACGTTAAATACGGCTCTGGCGCGTTTGTTAAAACCCCAGAAGAAGCGGTTAAATTGTCCAATTTGATGGTTAAAGTAGGTAAAAAACTCAATAAATCAATTATTGCTGTTGTTACATCAATGGAAGAGCCTTTGGGCAGAGCTGTTGGTAACTCTCTTGAAGTTATTGAATCAATCGAATTTTTAAAAGGGAATACGACGGGTGATTTAACTGATTTGACTTACGAATTCGGCGCAATTGCGCTTGTTCAAGTAGGTAAATTTGACGATCTAGAAAAGGCGAAAGAGCATTTGAAGTCGGTCGTGAAGTCGGGTAAGGCGTTGGCAAAATTTAGAGAATTGATATCAGCGCAAGGCGGAAATCCTGAAATAGTCGATGATTTGTCAAAGTTTGTTCAGCCAAAGTATAAGGTTGAAGTCAAATCAAAAAAAGAAGGCTACGTGTCTAAAATAGATGCTTACAAAATTGCTTATGCTTGCAAGCTTTTAGGTGCAGGACGTGAGAAAAAGACCGATGATATCGATTACAGCGTGGGTATTTACTTAAACAAAAAACACTGCGAATTCTGCAAAGATGGCGAAGTGTTATACACAATTTATTCAAACGATGAGGCAAAGACAAAACTTGCCGAAAATTTATGCAATGAAGCGTTTGAACTATCAGCCCAAACGCCTTCAAAATGCGATTTGATTTATAAAATTATAAAATAATATTATTGTTTTGCCCAGACTGTTCCGACGAATTTGTTGTTTTTAAAGTGATCTACAGATCTGAGCTCAGTTGCGTTACTGTTCTCTTTTTTATCGTAATTACTGATTGATATCAATTCTTTGTTTTGTCTGAGTGCGAGTTTTTTGCCGTCAGGACTAAATTCAGTAGTGCAGCTTATTTTATTTGGATAAAAAGTTGTTGAATTATTAGCCGCCCCTGTGGTTTTGTTAAACGCGTGCGCAATTAGTGCTGTAGGGTCGCTTTTGGGCTTGTATAGCACGACAATTTCACCTTTTCTATTTATAATTTCTCTAACAGGTTTTGTGCTACTATTCTTCGCTACTTCTTTTGTCAGAGCATATTCAGTACCTTGCAATTTTTGAATCGGTGTTCCCATAAAAATAGTTCTCCTCATTAAAATCTAATAGTCCCATGTTCTTATATAAACTGTTTTTTTCTAGAAATATTGTTAATAACTAACAATGTATTTACAAATTGCAATATTGTGTAAAAAATTTGTTCTTGGTAAAATTGTGACAGAAACTTAGAGTGCAGTTCTTGCGCAAGCAATAAAAGGGGTTATATGTACAAAGGATTAAAAATGCGATATGTGATTAAGTCCGTTCCAAGTGACAGTACACAGGAACTTGAAAATTTACTTAATGAGATGTCTCAGGCTGGTTGGGATCTATACAGTATGCACGAGGTTGAGGCTGATGAAGGTTATCAGTACAACTGTATTTTTGCGACTGAAGATGAAGAAGTTAAAAATATTGAAGATGAAGATGTTGTAAATATTACGACATTCAAAAGCCAGATGGAAAAAATGTTGTCATCAACGCTTTCTCCGTATGACTCTTGTAAAGAACTTCAAGAAAAAATAAAAGAACAAAGAAAAAAGATTGCGAAGATTAAAACTCAACTTGAGGCTCAATCAGAAGCGCCAATTTCCAAAAACCGTAAGGATTTGAACGAAGAAATTTCCAAAGGCTTAAAAGAACTTGAAGAACTTAGGAGTCAGTTGATTAGGACTATTTCGCCCGATTTAATGTATTCACAGGTTCATCAGGAAAAATTGTCGATTCATTTGAGCGAAGAAGCTTTGGATTTGGTTAATCCAGATGCCGGCGGTGTTTTAATCGCCGAAACAGTTAAAGTTAGACAAAAACTTGCAGGCGAACTGGGCTATGTTATTCCAAAAATTGTTTTTGAGGATGACGACAAGCTCAACGCTTATGAATTTAGTATAAAAGTTAGAGGAATTGAAGCTGTTACTTCTTCAGCTTATCCAGGATATTTAATGTTCTTTGCGGATGATTTGACACTTGATAAAAAACAAAAGGGTGCAATTTATTCAACAGATATTATCTCGGGTAAAAAAATTGTCTGGCTCGAAGAAAAAAAATCAAAAGGCTTTTGGCAAAATGGTTTAAAATCATCTGAATATATTGCGCGTTTGCTTGAATATGTTGTTATCAAACATGTTGATGATTTGCTTGATTACGCTGACGTTAACCAGTATATGGATATTGTCGGCGACAAAAATATGTCATTATTGGAAAATATCGTTCCTGATTTTCTTTCAGTTTCAGAATTGCGTTATGTTTTGGCAAACTTGTTGAGAGAGGAAATTTCAATAAAAGACATTATTTATATTTTCGAAAAAATAAATGATTTTGCAGAAGAGTATTCTAAAGAAGATTTGCTCGATAAAATCAGATTGTCGCTTTCAAGATATATCAGCAAAAAAGTTTCGAGCAGTGAAGGCATAATTCAGGCCTTTGATTTATCTGAAAAAACATATAAAAGCTTGTTTTCAAAGATAAATACCGATGAAAACATTATCAGAATAGAAGGCGCTAAAGCAGAAAAATTTGCAAAATCTGTTTTGAAAAAAGTTAAAGCAAACAACTTGGATATGAGTAATTTGGTTGTTTTTGCGCCACTTGAGTTACGCCATATGCTATTTATGGTTCTGTCACAATTTATTGCAAACGTAAAAGTTATCGCAAAGGAAGAAATTACAAACGATTATACAATAGAGATTATAGACGAAGTATAATATAATTATGCCGTCTGTAGTAGATTAGGGTGCGTCATACGCATCATTAAAAGGAGAGAAAATGAAAGCAGTAGTATTTGACGAAACATTAAAATTGGTAAATGGTTATACAAAACCGAGCCCAAAAAATGGCGAGGCTTTAATTAAAGTAACAATGGCTGGAATTTGTAACACTGATTATGAAATCACTAAAGGCTATATGGGTTATAAAGGTATTTTGGGGCACGAATTTGTCGGAGTTGTTGAAGAAGTCAACGCTGACGACAAGTCATTGTTGGGTAAAAGAGTTGTCGGCGAAATCAACTGTGCTTGCGGAAATTGTGACTTGTGTCATCAAGGACTTGAAAGACACTGTTTCAATCGTCAAACACTTGGGATTTGGCAAAAAGACGGCTGTTTCGCACAGTACGTGCCGATGCCTCTAGATACATTGCTTGAAGTTCCAGAAAATGTTTCTGATGAGCAGGCAGTGTTTGTTGAACCTTTGGCCGCTGGGCTTGAAATCCTTGAGCAGTTGCATATTCAACCTATACAAAAAGTTGTTATTTTGGGCGATGGTAAACTTGGGCTTACAACAGCTTTGGCACTAACTGCTAGTAATATTGATGTG